>JABNAD010000275.1_pt1 | contig 37417 bp, 29 predicted proteins | sample 7240381 | NCBI WGS metagenome assembly JABNAD01 (sample SAMN11332834, study PRJNA596920) | anaerobic digester metagenome | biome: digested sludge; isolation source: digested sewage sludge-derived enrichment culture grown on H2/CO2 | place: Germany: Goettingen
GTGTGATAAAAAGGGGAATATTGTTTGGGTTCAGTGTGAGGGTCGGCTTGTTGACTATCAAAAGGGACACCCAGTTTATTTACTGATCTTATTGGATATTCATGCCAATAAACTAACCCAGATGCAGTTATTAAAAGAACGAGAGCGCTACCGTTTGGCGGTAGTGGACATGGCTGTGGGCATTTTTGAATATTACGTTAGGGATGATTATTTTACTTATTATCCTTCGGAATGTGATAAGAGGGGTGCTGCAAAGAAATGGAACTATATGGAGAAGATGAAAGAGTCCACCATGCTTTCTAAGGAGCATAAAGCAGCATTTTTAGAAATTTTAAGGGGTAAAATTACCGGTGCAGAGATAGAAATATTTGTGGAACAAAATAAGAGGTATGAATGGTTTTTTTGTCAAGGAAACCCTGTTTTTGAAGATGGAACATTAAAGAAAGTTGTAGGAACACTTCGCTCTATAGATAAAAGCAAAAGAGAACAACAACAGGTAGAGGAAAAACTGCAACGAGAGCAAAGGCAGAGCCGAATGTCTAATCAAAGATTTCTACGGGCGGTAAATCAGCTTTACGATTTAATTATTGAAGCGGATTTGATAAGCAGAGAAACCTACGTTTGGAAGGACTCTGATGAATATGGTAGGAACCTGCCAAGAGATGAGCAGTTGTATGACTTTTTACTGAACGATTGCTTTGACTTGGTTCAAGGGGAGTATCGTGAAGAAGCAAGAAATACATTTATGCCTGAATTTTTGATAAAAGAGTTTCACAAAGGAAATAGTGAAATTGTGATGGAAATGCCTGTAGGAAACAACAAAGGTATTTATCGCTGGCATCGTCTTCAGGTTCAGCTTCTGGAGGAGAGCGCAGATAGCCTGCGTATTTTGATATATTTTAAAAATATTCATGAACAAAAGTCAAGAGAAGCTCAGCAGCAAAGTGCTTTGAAGGATGCGTTAAAATTGGCAGAACAAGCAAATGCAGCGAAGGGAGATTTTTTATCTCGCATGTCACATGATATTAGAACCCCTTTGAACGCTATTATGGGGATGGCATCCATTGCCCATGCAAATATGGATCAAAAGGAAACCCTGTCGGATTGCTTAGAAAAAATCAATTCCTCTTCAAAATATCTTTTGGCATTGATTAATGATATTTTAGAGATGAGCAAAATAGAAAGTGGTAAAATGCCTTTTAACATAAAGGAATTTGATATTCATGATTTGCTTCAGGAGGCAGTTGTCTATGGCTATACACAAGGGCAGCTTAAGGAGCAAAGGTTTTCTGTGTTGTTAAAAGAAGGAACAGGGGGTGTTTTTGAAGGTGACCCATTGAGATTGAATCAGATTTTGATTAATTTGTTAAGCAATGCTTTCAAATATACGCCACCTAAGGGTGAAATCCTTTTGTCTGTTAGAGGACGAAATTTAGATGATAACAAGAGTTTACTGCAAATTGAAGTGCAAGATAACGGAATAGGCATTAAAAAAAGTTTTTTGGAAAGGATATTTCTTCCCTTTGAACAAGGGGAGGGCGGCTTGGTATCCGGAGGCACAGGGCTGGGCTTAGCAATTTCCCAAAATCTTGCCATGCTTATGGGAGGACATATTTATGTGGAAAGTGAGGAAGGAAATGGAAGCGTATTCCGTTTTGAGCTTCCGCTAAAGAGGAAACCAAACAACAGTCTCCCTAAGCAAAATAAACCCCAAGAGAAGTTGGAGACAGTGGAGACAGGTATTTTAGCTGAACTGGAAAATTCCAGAGTTCTTTTGGCTGAGGATAATGAAATTAACGTTGAAATTGCCAAAACTCTTTTGGAAATGTACGGTTTAGTTGTAGATGTCGCAGGAGATGGAAGGGAGTGCCTCACTCTTTTTGGACAATCCCCAGAAAACACATATCTTGCCATTCTCATGGATATACAAATGCCTGTTATGAACGGTTATGAAGCAAGCAGAGAAATACGCAAAATGGAACGGGAGGATGCAAAAATCATACCCATTTTAGCCATGACTGCTAATGCATTTCCATCAGATATTGGGGAGACCATGGCGGCGGGAATGACTGAGCATATTCCTAAGCCCATTGACATGAGTGTGTTATTAAGTTTGTTGAAGAAATACAAAGGAGAGAAATAGCACAACAAGGATAATAGAATTTTATTGATTGTAAAACGGTCCTTTTTTCTGCTAAAAAGAAAAGTGTAAAGGGGCGGACGTTTTATTGGAACTTTTTTGACAAAGGTAAGTCTAAAGTAACAGGACTAAGAGCAATTTTAAAAGATTTTATTTAGGAATTATGCCTTGCGTACATAAAGAATAAAATATTTTGGCAGTTTTTCTGCAATAGCTGGGTTGTTTCTTTGGATATGGGGATTTTAGGATTGATTAAAAATTGCTTTGTAAGGAATGCACCAGGTCAGACATACAAAAAACAAGGATATTGTTGGGAAAACAGCAAAAGCCTATGAAGTTAGGCTCTTTAGGCTAACTTGTAATTTATAGATGTGGCTGTAAGAACTGTACATTTTATAAAATTTTTTGTATAATAAAATAATAAAGAATTCTGACCTATACTATGGGGGAGAAAAATGGATAAAAAAATACTTATTGTAGATGATGAAAAAAACATTGTTGATATTATTGCATTCAATTTGAAAAAAGAAGGCTACAACATCTTAAGAGCCGGTGATGGAGCAGAGGGCGTTCGGCTGACGATGGAAGAAAATCCGGATTTGATTTTGCTGGATATTATGATGCCTAAGATGGATGGATACGAGGCTTGTAAAAAGATACGAGAAAAGAAAAATACACCCATCATTATGCTTACTGCTCGTGCGGAGGAATTGGACAAAGTTCTGGGTCTTGAGCTTGGTGCGGATGATTATGTAACAAAGCCCTTCGGTGTAAGAGAGCTAATGGCCAGGGTTAAGGCAAATTTGCGACGCCAAATTGTGCAAGAGGAGACCATCCCAGATGAGGCGGAGGGTATGGTTTTCGGTAGGTTGAACATTAATTTAGAGCGCTATGAGGTACGTAAGGATGGTAGAGTATTAGAGCTGACACTGCGTGAGTTTGAACTATTAAAATTCCTTACCCAACAAAAGGGTCAGGTGTTTTCCAGAGAAATCCTCTTGGAGAAGGTTTGGGGTTATGAATATTTTGGAGACGTACGAACCGTTGATGTTACGGTTCGCCGCTTGCGGGAAAAATTGGAGGATGATCCAGGAAAACCCGAATATATATTGACCAAAAGAGGTGTGGGTTATTATTTTGATTGCTAAGGAAGGCGGGGTTGAAGCCTTTGCGAAGTATTAAGTGGAAATTAATTATCATGTATCTTGGGCTGGTGCTGATTGTAATGATTGTCAGCGGTTCCTATATTTTATTGAGCCTTAGAAATATAGAGCTTGAAAAATCCAGATGGCAGTTGGTGTCATGTGCTGAAAAGATTGACGAGCAAGTTGTAAAAGTGAATGATTTAAAGGATATTCAGGATACCCTCCTTAAGACAGTTACTAATGCAGGCATACAGGGTAACATTCTGGATGCCAAAGGCAATACAATTGCCTCCAACACTGTAGTGAAAAAACCCTACACAGATCAGGCGATTATAGCTGCCATGAACGGAACAGCTTCCTTTTCCTCTGGGAAGAAGAGCACGGATACCTTTAACCTTTTGAAGGAATGGATGAGCTATGCGGTGCCTATTCTGGGGGAGGACGGAAAGGTTGTCTGTATCATTTATACCCGTTTGGATGCGGGAGATATGCGGGCAAGCCTTAACCAAACGACGAAAACCATTATTATCGCTGTTGCCATAGCACTTCTTTTGGCTGTTATTATGGGGTATGTTTTTGCCCAAACTTTGACAGGACCCATTTTGGCACTGACCAGGGGCGCCAAGAATATGGCGGAGGGGAATTTTGAACAAAGCCTCAAGGTCAGAAGCTCCGATGAAATTGGGCAGTTGACCAGTAGCTTTAATTATATGGCTTCTGAACTAACCAAAAACATGTCCGAGATTTATCAGGAAAAAAATCGCTTGGAGATTCTATTGCATAATATGAGTGATGGTGTGATTTCCTTTAACAAAGATGGAGAGTTTATGCTTGCCAATACTGCCGTAACAGAAATGCTTGAGGTGGATAAAATAGACATGGATTTTTCCACCTTTATACGAAACTATGATATTAATTCAGGAGTCTATCTGGATGTAGGAACGGAACCCTCTAAAAGAGTAACTTTCCCTGTGGGTAAGCAATTTATCAGCGCAACATTTACGCCATATTATAATGCTACAGGGCAAATTGAAGGCTTGGTTGTTGTTTTACAGGATATTACAGAACAGAAGAAGCTAGATGATATGCGTAAGGAATTTGTGGCCAATGTATCCCATGAGTTGAGAACACCCCTTACAACAGTCAAAAGCTATACGGAAACCCTTATGGATGGTGCCATGGATGATAAGGAAATTGCCATGGAGTTTTTAGGTATCATCGATAGCGAAGCTGACAGAATGGCGTTCTTAGTTCGTGATTTGCTACAGCTTTCCAGATTTGATAATAAGCAGGTGCTTTTGGATATTACTGAAATAGAAATGAACGAGTTTTTATCCTTAACGGTGAAGCAAAATAGAATTCATGCCGAAGGCAAACACCAACAGCTCAGCTTTGAACCTTACGAGGAGGATGTCGTGATTCATGGCGACAGAGATCGTGTTGGTCAGGTTGTGAATAATATTGTTACCAATGCAATGAAATATAGCTTGGAACAAGCATCCATTAAAATTTATATTTCAGAGGACGATATCTATTATAAGATTTCTGTAAAAGATACGGGAATGGGTATTGCAAGAGAAGATTTACCTCGTATTTTTGAGCGTTTTTACCGTGTGGATAAAGCCAGAAGCCGAGCAATGGGAGGAACAGGTCTTGGACTTGCTATTGCGAAGGAAATTATGGAAAGCCATGGAGGTAAGTTGACAGCAGAAAGCGAATATGGAAAAGGAACTACCATGACCATGTGGTTTCCTAAAAAGCCGCCTGAACCTCCGTGCAAAGAAGTATAACAACTCACTTTTGCTGTAAAAAAACCGCTTGATTTGCAGTGGAAAAAGTTGTTATAAAACTGTAAGCGCGTTGTAACATGAATGTAATATTTCCGTTGTATAATACTATATATGTATAATGATTGGGTATTTACAATGGAATGGAGGTGTAGGGAATGAAACAGAGAAGTAAGTGTATTGCAGTATTTGTTATGATGCTGCTCTTATCTTTTTCGCCCGTTTACACCTTTGCACAGGAATTCTGTAATCCTACGCCCATAGCAATATCCAGTGGACTGACTTTTGAAGAGGAAAAACAGGATGCTACCTTTGAGGATACTCGTATTGTTTATGGTGAAACAATTCCCTTTGCGGATATTTCTGTGATTGTTTCCAGAAGGGATGCAGAAGGGAATACCCTTCAGGATTACAGCGATAGTTTTGAAGTGGGCTCTTTGGGCATTTTTAGTATTGCTCTTCCATTGAAGCTAGGTACCAACTATATAGATGTTTCTGTGAGTAGCCAATGTTATGATAATGCCACATATAGCTTCGAAATTAAGAGAATGCCCTTGAGTGTGAAGGAACAATTAAAGAATATGATTGCTTTGCCTGGGGTAGGGCAAGATAATAAATAAAAAAATTATAGAAAAAGCGGTGGGATCAAATGAAATTATACAAAATCACGAATTTTGTCATTGTTGCTTTGGTCATAGCTGCGGTTTTTCAAACAGGAGAGTTATGGCTTGAAGGAACATCGAGTCATAACTTTTTTGATATATTAACAAAGGCAAATGCCAGCACCAGTAAGGAAGCGGATGGTAATGTTCTTTTGGCAACCCGCTATGCAGTGGGGGAGGGAAAGGGAACTTTTTCTGTGTATTATCCCGATCAAATGGGGACAAGCGCTTTGTTGCAGGAGGCAAACGGTGTATTAAATGAAATTTTATCAGATAGAAAAAACAAAGTGGAATTTGTCACTGCCGATTGGAAGGAAATTCTTGGGGGACGTTGCATTGTTATGCAATATGACTTTATGGTTTCGGCGGATGAGTATTTAAGCCAGTATAAGAAATTGAAGAACAATAAGGTAACTTCCTTTGATTATATTACTATCATCCCTTCCAGACGTCCCGGTGAGGAGAGCAGAGCATATTTTGTAAATTCTAAAACAAATGATAGTGTCTGTTTTACAACGATCAAAAGTCAATCCGCATCTACATTTTATGAGAAACTGGTGAATGATGGGGGAGCAATGACGTACATATCCACGGGGCAGAAGACAGGGGCATCTGTTATTTGGCGCAATTTATTTTTACCTCAGTGGGCAGATTTACCCTACCGCTATAGCGGGTTGCGGCAGGTTGCTGCATTTGAAAAGGACGGCATGGTTAGCCGCGTGGACATGGAAAATACGTTAAAAGGTTTTTTCGGAAATTTCTCTGTGGACTGGAGCACCAAGGATGATAGCGGTGATTTTATTTTTAGTGATAGCCAAACGGTTGTCAAGTATTTTCCGGATAGAAGGGTTTTGGAATATTATAGCTACGAAGCCTACGGTAATGATGAAAACAACACGGGCTTACTGGAGGGATACCAGATTAGCTGTAGCTTTTTGGAAAATGACACTTCTTTATCAACCAATGTTTTTTTAGCGGATATTCAGAAAAAGAGTAATGAAACAATTTATTATTTTGATTATGCTGTGAATAACCTGCCAGTGGAATTGTCTGCCGCCCTTCAAGATAAAATCGGAAGTAATCATGCTATTGAGATTACCATAAGAAATCAAAGAGTTAAGAAATACCAGAGATATGTTGTGAATTATGAACCTTTGCAGTCAAAGGATATGACGTTAAATGTGCAGTTTATTGATGCACTGGATGAGGCCAATAAAAATTATCAGGAAACTGTTGAGGAAAAGGTGATTACCGACGTAAAGAACATTTCATTAGGCTATTATGTTGATCTGACAGGGGAGATTGGCTTTAAGTGGTTTATCACGTTATATGATTATTTATTTGTTACAGAAACGAACAAGGATACCTTTTCTCCCACCAACGATGCAACTTAAGGAGAAAGCAATAAGAAAAAGATTTATTTTTTAGAGTAGGGAGGTGAGGGCATGGAATGGACAGGGGCAAAGCGTTTTGTGATTATTCTGCTGGTGATAATAAACTTGGTTTTGGCGGGATTGAATATGAAGCAAAGGCAAGATAATTCCATGTCCTCTTCCCAAGAGAAAGCAATTTTTCAAGTCTTATCCCAAAACGGAATCACATTGTATACCAATTTGAATATTAATACCCATCCCATGAATCGATTGGAGGCTAGAGTGCCTTCATATTCAAAAGAGGAGCTGGAAGGGGTGTTTTTTGATGGGGGGAAAACTAAGGTTTCACCTGGCACAAAAATGGTTTATAAAGGGGAAAATAAAACCCTAGTGCTTTCGGGGGATAGAGGGAGCTTTACCAATCAATTAATAAAAAAAGGCTTGAAGACTTTAAGCAAAGAAGATGCAATAAAACAGGCTGAAAACAAAATGGAAACAATGAAACGCGTTTTTGGAAACAATGACTTATGTTATGTATCTAAGAGCCAAGAGGGCTGGCGAATTGAGTTTTCATCTGTCGAAAATGATAAAAGTATTTTTTCCAATCATTTTTCACTATTTGTATCCGACGAAGGAATCTACCAGATTGACTTTACCTATTGCCAAATAACGGGGACTACCCAGGAAAAAAAAGATATATATATGGCTGACGAGGCGCTGCTTACGTTTATGAGGGAATGGAATAAGGGAGACAATGTTCGAGATGCGGCAATACAGAAAGTAGAATTAGGCTACGATTTGTTGGAGCAAGGAGAGGCTGTATCAGGAACAGGGCTTTATTTGGAACCGTGTTACCGAATTTATCTGATGGAAGAGCGGGAGCCATATTTGGTGAATGCATATACTTGCCAAATTGTAAAAAAGAATGATCAGTAGGTATTCTATAACAGATAAGCAATGCTAAGTAAAAAAATTATGGAACAAAGGATGCGCAAGTTGGCGTATCCTTTGTTGGTTTCTGCAGTGCTTTTGCAAGGAGATTTTGTTTATGATCTGATTCAATATGTTACTTATTTTATTCGTCTTATGTAGTTTTTTGCTTTCTCCAAATGGAGAGAAATAAGAGCCCCATTTTTCTTATTCTGAGGGTTGAAAGCTTTTTTTTATACTCTGGAAAGGATTGCTGGTAAAATTTTCATATCTGTGATTCTACGCCTCGGAAGGAAAAAATACTTTCCACAGAGGATTTTTCGTGATATAATTCGAATGGTTAGGGCGACAACGAATACAATACCATTGGTTGAATAAAAAAGAAAGACAAGCCCGGCTTTCGAGTACAAAGGGGAAATCCTTTGGCAATTCTTTGGAAGGATGAACGTTGAATGGAAAAATTGCTTGTAAAAGGCAGAAAACGCCTTGTGGGCGAAGTAATGATCAGCGGGGCAAAAAATGCAGCGGTGGCGGTATTGCCTGCGGCAATTATGGCAGGTGGCAAAAGCGTTTTAGAAAACTTACCCAACATTGAGGATGTAAGCTGTATTTGCAACACAATTGAGAAGTTGGGCGGAAAATGTATACGCAGAGATAAGCATACGATTGAAATTGATTGCTCAGAGGGCATTGATTATTGCGCTACCTTTGAAGAAGTTCAGAGAATTCGAGCGTCTTATTATTTTTTAGGTGCGCTGTTAGCTCGCTATAAAAAGGCAGAGGTTGCAATGCCTGGTGGCTGTAACTTTGGAAAAAGACCCATAGACTTGCACTTAAAGGGCTTTCGTGCCCTTGGAGCAACAGTTGAGGAAGAATGCGGCTTTGTAAGGGCTTATGCAGATAAATTGGTGGGTGCACCGATTTATATGGATCAGGTTAGTGTGGGTGCCACCATTAATATTATGTTGGCGGCAACAATGGCCGAGGGCGTTACCACGATTGAAAACGCGGCCAAAGAGCCACATGTTGTAGATACTGCAAATTATCTGAATATGATGGGCGCTAATATCAAGGGTGCAGGAACGGATGTTATTCGTATTATTGGTGTTGAAAAGCTAAATGGAGCTCAATATGCCATTATCCCAGATCAGATTGAAGCAGGTACATATATGATTGCGGCGGCGATTACAGGGGGAGATGTTTTGGTGAAAAACATCATTCCCAAGCATATGGATTCTTTGACTGCAAAACTGGTAGAGATGAATGTTAAGATGGAAGAAGGAGACGATTCCATTCGTGTAATGGCGAATAAGCCTTTGCGTGGCGTAAATGTGAAAACCATGAGCTATCCTGGTTTCCCTACGGATTTACAGCCTCAGATGGCAGCACTTTTGAGTATTTGCAACGGTACCAGCGTGATCACCGAAAACGTTTGGGAGAATAGATATCAATACATAGAAGAGCTTTGTAAGCTTGGAGCGAAGGTGGATATTAACGGCAGAATTGCCACAATAGAAGGTATTCCACATTATCAGGGTGCGAAGGTTGAGGCAACGGATTTAAGAGCAGGTGCCGCTATGATTTTGGCAGCATTGGCTGCTGAGGGAACCACCCAAATTGATGGGGTTCGTTATATTGATAGAGGGTACGAGGACGTTGAAATGAAGCTTAGCACATTGGGGGCTGATATTCAGCGTGTTTTGGATAAAAATTGATGGAAAAGTTTACGTTGTGGTTTTGATACCTTGCATAGGTACTTTTAATTCCACAAAGAAAGTTTCTTTGAAAAGAATCCATAGGCAACGAATGATGATTTATAAAACATAGGCTTTTACATGGAGCAGGGGCAACCCTGCTTTCTGTCATATAGAAATGGAATGGGGGGATTTTTTTGGCAGTGGAATTTTGCACCCTGGCTAGCGGAAGCAGTGGCAACAGCACATATGTGGGGACAAAGCATACTCGTATTTTAATTGATGCGGGAGTCAGCGGAAAAAGAATTCAGGAAGGGCTGGCAGAGCTGAAACTCACAGGACATGACATTGATGGATTGTTCATCACCCATGAACATTTGGATCATATTAAGGGTGCAGGCATTTTCTCAAGAAGATTTGATGTTCCCATTTATGCGACCTGTGAAACGTGGTCTGCAATGGAGGAAACGTTAGGTAAAATTTCGCCGGGAAACAAGCGATTTGTATATGCGGGAGAAAATTGCGTTATCAATGATATTTGTGTTAGACCTTTTCAGATACCCCATGATGCGGCGGACCCTGTGGGATTTAATGTTTTTGCCGGGGGAAAAAAAGTGACCCTTGCAACAGATATTGGGCATATTACAGATGAGATAAGAGAGAGCATTGCTGAAAGCGAGATTCTTTTGTTGGAGTCTAACCATGATGAAGAAATGGTGGAGAAAGGGAGTTACCCTTGGCATTTGAAGAAGCGTATTTTAAGCGACAGAGGACATTTATCCAATAAAACTGCGGGAGAATTACTTTCTGACGCTGTGGATGGAAAGATGAAGCACGTTTTTCTGGGGCATTTAAGCCAGGAAAACAATGAGCCTCACTTGGCATTTGATACGGTGGAAAAAATTCTCCAAAAAAATAGAATTCAGGTAGGAAAGCACTTTAATATGGATATGGCTTATCGCCATAATACAGGGCTTAAGGTGGAATTATAGGTGAAAGAATGAGGATCACAATTGTTTGTGTAGGAAAACTGAAGGAGGCCTATTGGCGAGGAGCCATTGAGGAATACAGCAAGCGTCTGGGGCGTTATATGAAGCTGGAAATTGTGGAACTTCCAGACGAGAAAGCACCGGAAACCATGAGCGCAGCGCAAGAAGACGAGGTTCGTCAGAAGGAAGGACTTCGCATATTAAAGGCTGTGAAGGAGGATGATTTTGCTGTGGCTTTAGCCATAGAAGGAAAGAGCTTATCTTCAGAGGCATTAGCGGATTTTATGGCGGAGAAAGCTGTTCGCGGCGTGAGTCATATGGTTTTTATCATTGGTGGTTCTTTGGGACTATCCCAAGAGGTGATGAAGCGAGCGGATTTCTGGCTAAGCTTTTCCCCTATGACCTTTCCACATCAAATGATGCGTGTAATTCTTCTAGAACAAATTTATCGGGCTGAGAAAATAAACCGAAAAGAGCCTTATCATAAGTAAAAGATAAAGCAGACAGTAGTCACTTTTGTGAGAAACTGTCTGCTTATTTTTTTAGCCTAAACCTTTTTTCAAAGGCAAACCTTTAATCAATCTGCAAGAAAGGCTTCACCTATTTTGTAAACATCTCCTGCGCCCACTGTGAGAAATAAATCTCCAGACTGACAGTGATTTTGCAAGTAGGTTAATATTTCGTCAAAATTACCCACGTAGCGAGCGGATTTTCCTGTTTTGGCGATGCGTTCCGCCAATTGTTTGGCACTGATGGTGCCATCATCCGTTTCTCTTGCCGCATAAATATCTGCAATGATAATTTCGTCTGCATCAAAAAAAGCATCCCCAAATTCTTCAAATAAAAACTTGGTTCGAGAATAGGTATGAGGTTGGAAAACACACCATGTCGTGTTATGCTTTACCTTTTTTGCCGCCGCTAAGGTTGCCCGTATTTCAGTGGGATGATGGGCATAATCATCAATCACAAGAACGCCATTTTTTTCACCCTTACGCTGGAAGCGGCGGTCTGTCCCTGAAAAATGGGAAAGGCCTTTTACCCAAGCTTCAGGGGGAATCCCAAAGAAGCTTGCAGTAGCTATTGCCGCCAAAGCATTGGAAATGTTATGATCCCCGGGAACATTTAAATGAATGGTAGCCTTTTTGACATTATTATAATATACATCAAAAGTGTTTTTACCATCATCATGATGAATGATGTTTTGTGCTGTCCAGTTCGCCTCTTGGGTCAGAGAAAAGGTCTCCACAGCACAGGACAGGCCTTCTGTAATTTCATCTAGATGAGCGATCTCTTTATTTATAATCAGTACACCGTTTTTGGGAATACGCCTTCCAAAGGAATGGAACGAGCGATAAATATTTTCAAGGGTACCAAAAAAGTCCAGATGATCGCTTTCCACATTCAGAATTACCCCTGCCAAAGGGGTTAATTGCAAGAAGCTATTAAAATACTCACAGGCTTCTGCCACAAAATAAGGGGACTTCCCGATTTTTAAATTGCTTCCGATTGTGGGAAGAATACCCCCCACGGTAATGGTGGGATCCTTCTCTGCCGCCAAAAGAATTTCGGCAACCATAGAAGTTGTGGTGGTTTTGCCATGGGTTCCGGAAACAGCAATGGAACTGTTATAATCCTCCATAATTTGTCCCAAAAGATGTGCCCTGTCCATGATAACTAGATTTTTGGCTTTTGCTGTTACCAGTTCCGGATTATCATCATGAATTGCCGCTGTGTAAACCACATGGGTCACATCGTCTGTAATGTTTTCTGCCCGATGCCCAAAATTAATTCTGATGCCTACGGATTGTAAATGTTTTGTTACAGGTGTTTCTCGAATATCAGTGCCGGATATCTTATGACCACGGCTTGCTAAAATTTCCGCTAAGCCAGACATACTGATGCCGCCGATACCGATAAAATAGATATGGTCTGAATTTTTAAATTGTGTTGTCATATTTTACCGCCTCTATCGTTGTAAGAATCTTTTTTGTTAACATGATTTTGCTATCCATTATAGTATACTAAAATAGGAAAGGCAATCTTTTACATGGATTTCTATATTTAATTTTATACCAAATTATCAGAAATAAACCAAAAATTTTACGATTTATAAAAACCGAGGGAAAAGTAAAAAACTGTAGAACTGGAGAGGGAAATACCTATTTTTTTTACGGGGCAATTATGGTATAATTGTGAAAAGCTATGCCATCTGAACGTGTAAATGCTTTGTAAATTTATGGAGCAATTTATCATTATTTTGGCCAAGGAGGGGGTTTTTGACTTCAGTCTTTAGGGTGATTTTTTTTGGAAGCTGCAGCATCAGAATACAGCCATGGAACAAAATGGGTGACAATGAAAAATATTGAGCAATAGGGTTGCTTTTGGTCATAATTTATGAAATTGTCTAATATATATTTGTTTTTGGAAGGATTACTTTGGACAAATAATGGCAGGGGGTAGATACAAATGCGTAAAAAAGAAATGATAGCAATGCTTTTGGCGGGCGGACAGGGAAGCCGTCTGGGTGTTTTGACACGCAAGGTGGCAAAACCAGCAGTTGCTTATGGTGGGAAATTTCGAATCATTGATTTTCCTCTTAGCAACTGTATCAATTCAGGAGTAGACACGGTGGGCGTGTTGACGCAGTATCAGCCTCTCAGGCTAAATCAGCATATTGGGATTGGCATTCCGTGGGATTTGGATAAGAAAAACGGAGGAGTTACCATTTTGGCGCCCCATGTGAAGGGTGGCGATGCTGGGGAATGGTTTATGGGTACGGCCAATGCAATATATCAGAATATTGACTATATTGACAGCAACAACCCGGAATATATTCTGATTCTTTCCGGAGACCATATCTATAAAATGGATTACTCAAAAATGCTGTCTTATCATAAAGAGAAGGGGGCGGCGGCTACGATTGCCGTTTTAGAGGTACCCTTTGAAGAAGCCGGTCGATTTGGTATTATGAACACAAAGGATGATGACAGGGTTTATGAATTTGAGGAAAAGCCTGACAATCCAAAAAGCAATTTGGCGTCCATGGGTATTTATATTTTCACTTGGAGCAGATTGAGAGAGGCTTTGGTTGAAGATAGAGAAATCCATCCTGACAGCGATTTTGGAATGCATATCATTCCTAAAATGTTGGATGAAGGCCAGACTATGTATGCATATCGTTTCCAAGGTTATTGGAAGGATGTGGGGACTATCGAATCCTATTGGGAGTCCAATATGGAATTGATTAAGGCTTTGCCGGCATTTAATTTGTATGAGGATTTTTGGAAGATTTATACAAACTCCGACCATCAACCTCCTACTTATACTTCCCCAGAAGCTGTGGTAAAAGAGTCTTTGGTAACAGATGGCAGTGAAATTTATGGAGAGGTTTATCATTCCATTTTAGGATCTCAGGTTGTTGTGGGGAAGGGCGCTGTAGTGAGGGACTCCATTATCATGGGAAATACTGTGATTGGCGAAAATGCCGTTTTGGAACGCTGTATTGTGGATGAGGATTGTATGGTTGGCAATGATGTTCATATGGGCATGGGTGAAAATGTGCCCAATGAAACAAAGCCCAATATTTATAATACCGGCATAACCGTAATTGGCTGCCATACCCGAGTACCGAATGGTATAACGGTAGGGAAAAATTGCGTAATTTTTGGAGATACTAAGGCTGAGGATTATGCAGAAGGCAGATTGGATAGCGGCAAATCGGTAGTGCGGGAGGGGAAATGAGTATGAAAGCCATTGGTATCATATTAGCAGGCGGTAACAATGAGGGACGGCTTGGTGTCCTAACCGACCATAGAGCGGCGGCGGCTTTGCCCATCGGCAGCAGCTACCGTGCCATAGATTTTACATTGAGCAATATGTCAAACAGCGGAATTGGTAAGGTTGCTGTTTTGACTCAGTATAATTCTCGCTCTCTAAAAGACCATTTGACCTCTTCAAAATGGTGGGATTTTGGTAGAAAACAAGGGGGATTGTTTGTTTTTACGCCCTTTATTAGTAGTACCGATTCCAACTGGTTCCGTGGGACAGCAGATTCTATTTATCAAAATATGACCTATCTTATGAGAAGCAATGAGGAATATGTGGTGATTACCAGCGGAGACTCTATTTATAAAATGGACTATCATAAGTTGGTGCAAAGCCACAAGGAAAAAGGTGCAGATATAACCATTGCATATCAGGAAATGGAACGTAGTGATTTAAATAATTTTGGTATTTTAGAGACAGATGAAGAAGGCCGTTTGGTTTCTTTTGAAGAAAAACCCCAACACCCCAAAACCAAGAAGGCGTCTTTGGGGATCTATGTAATTTCTAGATTACTTTTGGTTGACCTATTAAATGAGATTATACCTCTGGGTAAGTACGATTTTGTAAAGGACATTTTACTTGCGAAACGTGAAGAATTGAAAATTTTTGGCTATGAATTTAATGGCTATTGGAATACGTTAAGTACAGGTGTAGATGCATACTATAACGTAAATATGGACTTCTTAAAAAAAGAAATCAGAAATACATTTATGAACGAATTTCCATTTATTGAAACAAAAGCCAAAGACGAGCCTCCGGCAAAATATAATAAGGATGCGGATGTGCGGGACTCTATTGTGGGCAGTGGCACAATATTTAACGGCAGAGTTGAGCATTCGGTTATCTTCCGCAGAGTTTATACCGGTGAAGGGTCTGTAGTAAAAAACTCCATTATCATGGAAGGATGCCGAATTGGTAAAAATTGTATCGTGGAGAATGCAATTTTGGATAAAGAGGTTGTAATTTCTGATGGACAACAGGTGATTGGAAAATCAACACAGGATTTAGCTATCTTAAAAAAAGGGACAAGATTATAATATAGAAAAGACAGGCGAAGCATTGCTTCGCCTGTTTAATCTGCTGAAAAACTAACAACGATAAAAATTTTAGAAGATTTCCCCAGAGGAATCCTAAGCAATGGATTTTTTTGTCTTTGTTTATACATAGAAGCCTGAAGGAACTGATATTTTTCAAAGAACATGGACTAAATTGATACTCTTTAACGAGTTTCAATGAGGTTTGCATGACTTTTTTAAGAATAAGCACTGTTTTTTAGTAAAACCGTATATTGATATTTCATTTGGGAAATGAGAAAATATCCAAGGTTGTATGCGGCTTATGGACAGAAGCCGTGAGAAAGGAGAATCCTATGAAAAATTTGAAGGCTGTTATTTTGGCAGCAGGAGAAGGCACTCGCATGAGGTCCAAAAAACCTAAAGTACTGCATGAAATTTTGAATAAACCAATGATTGATTATGTAATAGATACGGCAAAGGGTTGCGGCGCTGAGAAGGTTTGCGTTGTTGTGGGACATAAGGCAGAAGAAGTAAAGACCGCCATTCAAAAGGAAGGCGTGGTATTTGCCTTGCAGGCCAAGCAAAAAGGGACAGGTCATGCGGTGAAAATGGCTGGGAGTTTTCTTGAACAGGATCAGGATATTCTGATTCTTTATGGAGATACACCACTGATTCAAGGAAAAACCTTGGAAAAGTTGGTTGAAAAACACCGCCAACAAAATCACGGTGCCACTGTGGTTTCTGCTGTGATTGAGAACCCTGAAGGATATGGCCGAATTATTCGGGATGCCCAGGGAGATTTTTCGAAAATTGTTGAACATAAGGATGCATCCCAAGAAGAGCGCTGCATAAAAGAGATAAACACGGGAATTTATATTTTTAAAGGTGCTGATTTGATTGCTTCATTGGCAAGGCTGGATAATCGCAATGTGCAGGGGGAATACTATCTGCCAGATTGTTTAGAGCTCATTTTAAAAGCCGGAGGCAAGGTTGGTGCAGTTGCTGCTGAGGATGATAAGGAATTTTTCGGTGTAAATTCCAAAGTACAATTGGCTGAAGCAACAAAAATTATGCAAGAGAGAATCAACCGCTTTCATATGGAAAATGGCGTTACCCTTGTGGACCCCCAAAATACCTATATCGATGCTCAGGTGAAAATTGGTATGGATACAGTGATCTTACCAGGGTGTGTGTTGGAAGGAAAGACGGAAATTGGTGAGGACTGTAAAATCGGCCCGAACTCACGCTTGACGGATATGTTGCTTGGAAACGGCGTAACCTTTCAGACTTCAACTGGCATAGAATCGGAAATTGGTGATAATACTACCGTAGGGCCCTTTGCCTATATTCGCCCTAATTGTAAAATTGGCCAAAACGTTAAAGTGGGGGATTTTGTGGAAGTGAAAAATTCAACAGTGGGAGATGGCACAAAAATCCCACATTTGGCTTATATTGGTGATACTGATGCTGGGAAAAAGGTAAACTTTGGTTGCGGCAGTATCATGGTAAACTATGATGGAGAGAAGAAACACCGCACAGTTGTGGAGGATAATGTTTTTGTTGGTTGCAACGTGAATTTGGTTGCACCGGTTACGGTAAAAGCCGGGGCATATATCGCCGCAGGCTCAACAATTACCAAGGACGTTCCCAAAGATGTGCTTGCAGTAGCAAGGGCAAGACAGCAGGTGATTGAGGGCTGGAAAAAGAAGAAAATGAAAAAAGAATCGTAAAAATGATGAAATACGGTGAAATACAGTTGAAATTGACGTAAGAAGGGTGTAACATATAAGCGGCGGGCTTTGTTCAGCCACAAACCATAAAATGCAAAAGATTATTAGGGGGATATTGAAATGATTAATTCTAATGGTGGCAACATCAAGATTTTTGCGTGCAATTCCAACCGCGTGCTTGCAGAGGAAATCGCAGAAAAAATGGGTATGGCACTGGGAAATGCAGAAGTTGAACAATTTAGTGACGGTGAAATTTCCGTAAAAATCAACGAGACTATTCGTGGTGCGGATGTTTATATCATTCAGTCTACCTCAGCTCCTGTAAATGACAATTTGATGGAATTGTTGATTATGATTGATGCGATGAAGCGTGCTTCTGCAGCAAGAATTACGGCTGTTATGCCGTATTACGGCTATGCAAGACAGGATCGTAAAGCAAGAGCAAGAGATCCTATCAGTGCAAAATTGGTAGCGAATATTTTGACTTCAGCGGGTGCAAACCGTGTGTTGACAATGGATTTGCACTGTGCTCAGATTCAAGGCTTCTTTGATATCCCTGTAGATAACTTAGTGGGAAGTCCATTGCTTACAAACTATTATATCAACAAATACGGTGATGATTTACAAAATTTTGTTGCCGTTTCCCCTGACCTTGGCAGCGTGACCAGAACAAGAAAATTTGCCGAAACATTAAATATTCCGATTGCAATTATTGATAAGCGCAGACCAAAGGCAAATGTCAGTGAAATCATGAATATCATTGGCGATGTGAAGGGTAAAAAAGTAATTTTGATTGACGATATGATTGATACCGCAGGAACCATTGCAAATGCTGCAAACGCATTAAAAGAAAGAGGTGCGATTGAGGTTGACGCTTGCTGTACCCATGCTGTATTAAGCGGACCTGCAATCAAGCGCATTCAGGATTCAGCAATTAATGAGCTTTTGGTTCTTGATACCATTGCTTTGCCTGAGGAAAAGAAGACAAGTAAAATTGCAGTTGTATCTGTTGCCGATATTTTTGCAAATGCATTAAGATGCATTCATGAAGGCAGCTCTATTTCTCAGTTGTTTGACTAATATTTTGAAACAGTTGGTGTGATTACAAAACTCCTGCTTCTTTGGTTTTAGAAGCAGGAGTTTTTGTATTGTCAAAAGATAAAAAGTTGTGTTGTAAATTCCAATTTTGCACGCATTTGGTGGGTTTTTTATGTAATTTTACTATAAACAGAATGGAATCGGTTTTTGTTCCCTAAATAAGAGAGGGAGCAAGGCTTGTTTCTCATTATTTTATTATAGGAAGTCAGGCAAGAATTGGGCAAACTGACAATTTTGTGAAATGTTGGTTGACAAACCAGAATAAATAGATTATATTGTTAAAAGTAAGACAAATAGGGCGAGTTCTCTAATTTTTTAGAGAATAGACTTTGTTTCCCAACTAATTTTACCAATATTTATATAATTTAGGAGGAGTTTTAATATGAAAATTGCTTTTTTTGATACCAAGTCCTATTGGAAAGACTCTTTCGGTCCTGTGGCTGAAAAATATGGCTATGAAGTTACTTTCTTTAATGAAAGATTGACACCTGCAACAGCGCACTTAGCAGCAGGTCATGATGCTACATGTTCTTTCGTTAACGATGAAGTTCCAGCTGAAGCTGTACATAAATTAAAAGACTTGGGCGTTAAGGTTCTGTTATTACGTTGTGCAGGTTTTGATAGTGTTGATTTGGCTGCTGCTAAAGAATGTGGTATGCCCGTACTTAGAGTACCTGCGTACTCCCCTGAATCAGTTGCGGAACAAGGCGCTGCTTTGTTGATGGCTGTAAACAGAAAAACACACTTGGCTTATGAAAGATCTACAAAGTTCAACTTTGATATCAATGGCTTGGACGGCGTTGCTTTGGTTGGCAGAACAGCAGGCGTTGTTGGTACTGGCAAAATCGGTCAGTGCATGATTAATATTTTAAAGGGCTTCGGCATGAACATCATTGCTTATGATGCATTCCCTAACCCTAACCTTGGTTTGGAATATGTTACATTGGATGAGCTTTACGCTCGTTCCGACGTAATTTCTCTTCACTGCCCTCTGATGCCTGCAACACGTCATATGGTTAATGCAGAAGCAATCGCTAAAATGAAAGACGGCGTAATCTTGGTTAACGTTGCTCGTGGCGGTTTGGTTGATTCTGTTGCGTTGGCTGATGCTATCGAAGCAGGCAAATTCCGTGGCGTTGGTATGGACGTTTGTGAAGTTGAGCATGAATATTTCTTCGAAGACAGAAGCGACAAGGCAGACAAGGATGCAACTTTAGGAAGATTGCTTGCAAGTGATAAGGTTGTTCTTTCCGGTCACTTGGCATTCTTAACAGAAGAAGCTTTGACTTCCATGGCAGAAGTAACATGTGGTAACGCAAAGGCTTTCTTAGCTGGCGAAGAATTGGTGAACGAAGTAAAGTAATCTTTTGACTTAAATGATGAGGCGGATACGAGAGTATCCGCTTTTTTGTATAGAAATTTTAGAATCGGTCTAAGATAAACGTATCTAACTGTAGGAAAATTTCCTCCACACAGCAAAGAAGATCAGCTTTCATTTTTTTTAGCAAAACCATTGTTATTGAGAATATGGCTATGGTATAATTATATAAAATTCTTGAAAAAGAGATTGTAAATGAACAGCTATTTCTAGCATAATCGTATTTTTTACAGATTATTGTGATAACAAAATACATCTGATTCACAAGCTCTAATTCTAAAAAATTAGGGCTTTTATCTGTGTAATGGCAGGAGGATAATATGGGACTTTTTGAAAGATTTAAAAATAATGATAATAGACAAGATTTTTTTGTCATTGTTGGTTTAGGCAATCCAGGGCCAAAGTATGATGGAACCAAGCATAATATTGGGTTTGATGTGGTAGACCGGCTAGGAGAGAAATATAATATACAGATTGATAAATTTAAACACAAGGCTCTGATTGGCGATGGAATGGTTGAGGGAAGAAGAGTACTCTTGGTAAAGCCGCAAACCTTCATGAATCTAAGCGGAGATAGTGTGCGTGAGATTGTTAATTTTTACAAAGTACCACAAGATCATTTCGTAGTGATCTATGATGATACTAGCTTACCAGTGGGCAGTGTGCGTATTCGCGAAAAAGGCAGCCACGGTGGGCATAATGGGATCCGTAGTATCATTGCACAAATGGGGACGGATATGTTTTGGCGCATTAAGGTAGGTATTGGTGAGAAGCCAAACGGTTGGGATTTGGCAGACTATGTTTTGGCGAAATTTGATAAAGATGATTTGCCCATGATTGCGCAAGGTGCTGACAAAGGGTTAAAGGCTGCGGAGCTGATTTTGTCCCGAGGCATTATGGATGCTATGAATCAAATGAACCAAAAGCCAAAACCACCCCAAAAGGAAAAGCCCAAAAAGACAGCTGAGGAGAAAGAAGAAAAAGAGCCTCAGGGTGAGGTGAAGGAATGAAAACGATAACGGAGCCTTTATTGGAGCTGGAAGGTTATCAAAAAGTATTGGAAGCCATACAAAAAGATCACACCCCTGTATTTGCAACAGGGGTTATTGACGTGGAAAAATCTCATTTTTTATATTCAATTATGGAGCATAGTCATAAACCTTTGCTAATTTTGACTTACAGCGAATTACGGGCCAGAGAGATTCTTTCTGATATGTCATTTTTTTATAAAAATCCAATTTACTACCCTAGTAAAGATATCCTTTTTTATAGTGCAGATGTGCACAGCGTGGAGATGAATCGCCAAAGATTTGGGGCGGTGGAGCGACTTTTATCGGGAGAGAGACCCATTATTGTTGCTTCCATGGAGGCATTGCTAGATAGATACCCCAAAAAAGAGACATTTGCTCAATTTATACTTACTTTGAAAATTGGGGATATCGTTGACATTAATAAGCTTACAAAACAATTGATTTGTTTGGGGTATGAACGGGCGGAACTAGTGGAAAGCGCCGGGCAGTTTGCGTTGCGTGGGGGGATTTTAGATGTTTTTTCGTTAACCTCGGAGGATGCAGTGCGAATAGAGTTTTGGGATGATGAAATAGACTCTATTCGCTTGATGGATGCTTCCAGCCAACGTTCTATAGACAAATTGGAGCAAACCCGTATTTTTCCAATGCGAGAATTGGTTTATGATGAGGAAATGGCTGAGCAGGCGGCTAACAAAATTAACAAAGAGTTTTCAAAATCTCTGCAAAGCATGATAAAAAAAGGCCTGACTGAAGAGGCGGAGCGTTTAAAAGAAAATATTGGTGAGGATGGGGAGCGTTTGCGCCTTGAAAAGAACCTCTCCAATATTGGTTCCTATATTCCTTATTTTTATGAAGAAACTGTAAGCCTTTTGGATTATATTCCAGAGGACACGCTCCTTTGTTTTGATGAGCCCGAGCGCATTCGGGAGCATATGAATGCGGTTATGGAAGAGTTTGGCGAGAGTATGAAAGGAAGAATTGCCCAGGGGTATCTGCTTCCGGGGCAGGCAAAGCTATTATTCGATTATGTGGATATTTTGCGGCAGGGGGAGAGGTTCGGGCGCATTTTACTTGCGGGACTCACCCAAAGGACGGCAGATTTTGAACCAAAGACGAAGGTGAACTTTGCTGTGCGCTCTACGCCATCCTTTAGCAAACGGGTTGATTTATTTTGTGAAGAACTTGAGTATTTGAGAAAAAACGAGTACCGAAGCATTGTTTTAGCAGGAACGGGTTCAAGAGCCCAGCGCATGGCGAAAGAGCTTTCGGAGATGGGGATTCCTGCGGTGTATATGGAAAGCTTAGAAGCTCCCATCCCTAAGGGTGCCGTTTGGGTTGCCAAGGGCAGCTTATCTAAAGGATTTTGTTATGAATTCATTAATCTCATGGTTTTTTCTGATAGTGAGCTGTTTGGTGGAGGCGAAAAGAAACAGAAAAAGAATAAACGTAAAAATGGTGCTGCCATAGAAAGCTTTACAGATTTAAAGCTAGGAGATTTTGTGGTACACGACAATCATGGTATCGGTATTTTTTGTGGGCTAGAAAAGATTTCTGTTGAGGGCGTCCAGAAGGATTACATGAAAATTTCCTACCGTGATGGCGGAAATCTGTTTGTACCCGTAAATCAGATGGATATGGTTCAAAAATATATCGGTAGTGGTGGTGCGGCTCCGAAGCTGAATAAACTAGGTGGACAGGATTGGATAAAGGCAAAGGCGAAAACCCGTGCAGCTATTAAAATATTAGCGGAGGATTTGGTCGCCCTCTATGCCAAGAGAGCAGCGGCAAAGGGGTATCATTACGATCCTGATACCGTGTGGCAAAAGGAATTTGAGGAAGCCTTTCCTTATGCAGAAACCGAGGATCAGCTAAATGCCATTGAAGATGTGAAGCACGATATGGAAAGTGGCAAGGTAATGGATCGCTTGATTTGTGGTGACGTAGGGTATGGAAAAACAGAGGTTGCCATTCGGGCGGCCTTCAAAGCGGTACAAGATGGAAAGCAGGTGGCTTTTCTGGTACCAACAACAATTTTGGCCCAACAGCACTATAACACGTTTATACAGCGAATGTCCGGCTATCCTGTTACCATTGAATTGCTTTCCCGCTTTCGAACGCCAAAACAGCAAAAGGAAAGCTTGAAAAATATGGAGCGTGGGTATGCTGATATTGTAATTGGAACCCATCGCATTTTATCAAAGGATGTTGCATTTAAGGATTTGGGATTGATTATTGTGGATGAAGAACAGCGCTTTGGCGTTTCCCACAAGGAAAAACTCAAGCGATTAAGGGAAAATGTAGATGTGCTCACACTATCTGCAACACCTATTCCCCGTACCCTTCATATGAGCCTTTCGGGGATTAGAGATATGAGTCTTTTGGAGGAACCTCCTCAGGAGAGACGGCCTGTGCAGACCTATGTTATGGAAAGTAATCCTGAGTTTGTGCGAGAGGCGATTCATCGGGAGGTGGCAAGAGGCGGCCAGGTTTATTATTTATATAATCGGGTGGACTCTATCAGTGAGGAAGCCTTTCGTTTGCAAAAAATGATACCTGAGGCAAATATTGCCTTTGCCCATGGGCAAATGTCTGAGCGGGAGTTGGAAGGCATTATGGAGGATTTTATCAGCGGTGAGACGGATGTATTGGTATGTACAACCATCATTGAAACGGGTATGGATATTTCCAATGCCAACACCATTATCATTCAAGATGCAGATCGCATGGGTCTGTCCCAGCTTTATCAGTTGAGGGGACGGGTTGGACGCAGTAACCGCATTGCCTATGCTTACTTACTGTATCGGCGTGATAAAATGCTGCGCGAGGTAGCAGAAAAACGCTTGCAGACCATTCGAGAGTTTACAGAGTTTGGTTCGGGCTTTAAAATTGCCATGCGAGACTTAGAAATTCGTGGCGCAGGAAATCTCTTAGGTGCGGAACAGCATGGTCATATGGAGTCCGTTGGGTATGATATGTATTGCCGTTTGTTGGAGGAAGAGGTTCAGCAGTTAAAGGGCGAAGAACCTAAGGCAAAAGAAATTGAAACCACGGTGGATTTAAATATCAGTGCATACATTCCTGATTTTTATATTAAAAACCAAGAGCAACGTATGGAGCTGTATAAGAAAATTGCCATTGTTCGAACCCGAGAGGAGTATTTTGACATTCAAGAGGAAATGGAAGATCGCTATGGGGATTTACCCAAAAGTGTACAGACCCTTTTGGAAATTGTGCTGTTAAAGGGAGAGGCAAGGGATCTTGGAATTTCCTCAATCGTACAAAAACGTGAAAGCATTCTTTTTGAGTTTCGTGCTGATGGAAGTACGGATCCAATGAAGCTTACAAAAATCATTTCAGAGGGACGAGGGAAATATTTATTTACAGCTGGTGCAAATCCCTATTTAACATTGAAACTGCCAAAGGATAAGGAAAATAAAGTGTTAGACGAGATTAAATTCTTATTAAATTCAATGAAAGGATAGTCATTTTATCAAGGAGTGTGTATAATAGAAACATTAGTTGTTTTCTGAATGAATAATATTTGTATTTTTTATACATTTCTGCTTTGACCAGTTTGTATAAGGCTCTCAAGGTAGAGGATAATACCAGGGTGGAAGGCATCAATGTGATAATAAGGGAAAGCAAATTATATTCATGGAGACGCTTTGAAAAAGCTTACTTTATTTAGGGTATTTTTGATTAAGATACAAATGGAAATACTTCCTGCAAATATTAAAAAAGAGAAGAAAGAGGGATGAAGCATGAAGAAAAAAGGACTTCTTTGCCTGTTGGCTGCCGGCGTGATGGCTCTTTCTGCCTGTAGTGCAGACGCTGGAAAGAACAGCAGGTTTAATGATGAGATTGTCATGAAGGTTGATGGCAGAGAAATCATGAAATCAGAATATATGGTATATTTGTATACAACCACAAAGAGCTTTACTGCTGTGGGTGGTGATGATATATGGACGATGGATTTTGACGGACAGACGGCAGATGAATTGGTAGCTGAGCGCACACTGAACACCTTACAGAGTGTTATTGCCGCAATGAACTATGCAGAGGAAAATAAAATTGCCTTAACGACGGAGCAAAAAGAAGCGGCGGCTAAGGCGTCTGAGCAGTTTGTTACGAATGTACCAGCAGAGGATATTCAGAAAATGGGGATCGATGCTAAAAAATTGACTCCTTTTATGGAAGGTTCCTATTTGTATTCCATGGTATATCAAGCTTTAGCAGCTGAGTGTGAGGTGGATGATGGGGAGAAGGCGCAATACTATGAGAAGAACAAAGCTCAGATGAAGGATGACTACACCACGCTGGATATTGACACCATTGTTTTAAATGATCTAGATAAAGCTAATGAGGTTGTAAAGAAGGCGAAAGCCGGTGAAGACTTTAGCAGCTTGTTTAAAGAATATGATGTAGATGAAAATGCAAAGAAAGAAGCAGATGGTGGCAAAATGTCTGTATATAAGGCTCAGTTTTTATCTTCCTTTGCTATGGAAACCGTACCGGAAGTTGGACAGATTAGCGAACCCGTTAAAATGGATAATAATTACTTTGTTGTACGGGTGAATAAGGTTACAGTGCCTGAGGACAGTGAAGTTAAGAAAATGGCAGAAACCGCTTTTGTAAATCAGAAGCAGGCGGAATATAGCGATGCCAGGTTCGCAGAGATGATTGCTGCACAAAAGGTTGAATATGTGGATAAGGTTTATAATAACCTTGAAAAGTTCCACGATATTAAAGCTACAAAGTAATTTTTGGAGGAGTTTTTCAATTTGAAGTGATTGAAAAGCTCCTCTTTCTTTGTTGAAAAATAAATTGGGATAGAGTATCATAATAAAAGAGGTTTAGGAAGGGAGGAAGGGTGTGTCAAATGAGGCACCTGCAAGAAGATGAAAATCAAAAAGGTTTGGGCAGTGTTTTTCAGTCCTACAGGGGGAACGGAAAAGGTAGCAACTAGTGTTGCGCAAGCAACGGCAAAAGCCCTCAATACAACGTATGATACTTATAATTTTACGCTGCCTCAAGACAGAGAAAATGAGGTTGTATTTGGAGAAGGCGACTTGGTGGTTTTGGGAACACCTGTCATTGCAGGACGAGTACCTAACCTTCTGCTGCCTTATCTAAAGGAAAAAATAAAGGGCACAGGTGCTATAGGGGTTCCTGTTGTATCCTTTGGAAATAGAGATTATGATGATGCATTAATAGAACTACGTAATATCATGGAGGAGAGAGGGTTTCAAACGGTAGCAGGGGGAGCATTTGTTAGTGAGCACTCCTTTTCCCGCAAACTTGGTGCAGGCAGACCTGATGAAAAAGACCTTGCCTTGCTGAGAGAATTTGGTGAAAAAATTGGGGAGAAAATAAAGCAGGGTTGGGTATATAGTCAGCCGACTTATGTAAAAGGGGAAGTTCCCATTCGCCCCTATTTCACCCCTAGGGATAGGCATGAAGGTGCAATCGATATTCGTAAGGTGAAGCCTGTTACCGATGAAAGTTGCTGTAACTGCGGGATTTGTGCAGAGGTCTGTCCTATGGGGGCTATTTCAAAGGAAGACTTTTCTCTGATTCCTGGGATTTGCATGAAGTGCTGTGCTTGTGTAAAAAAATGTCCCACAGGCGCTAAGTATTTTGATGATGGAGGATTTATCTACCATAAGGAAGAATTGGAAGAGCTTTACGAAAGAAGAGCTGAACCAGAATTTTTTGTCTAGTTTGGGAATCTTGTTTGCAACTGTGCAAAAGGCTAACATTAAAAGAATGTTGACGGTTTTATATTTGAGTGTGAAAGCTTAGGAAACAACGGAAAAGTATTTTGCTCCACCTTATTCATAAGGGTGCTTTCTTAGTGTACAACCAGTTTCAAGTATAATAAATCAGGAAAGGGGTGTTTTGCATGAGGGTTGATGTTTCGTTGGATTTGTACCGTATTTTTTGTGCTGTAGTGCGTAGCGGGAATATGTCTGCTGCTGCGAGAGAGCTCTATATTTCTCAACCGGCGGTGAGCATGGCAATACGTCAATTGGAGGATCGCATGGGAAGCCCTCTTTTGATTCGAACGGCAAAAGGTGTATATCCCACTGCGGAAGGCAAACTTTTGTATACTTATCTTGAGCAGGCTTTGGGGCTAATTCACGCTGCAGAGGAAAAATATTTTCAAATGGTAAATATGGAGATGGGCGAGCTGAAAATTGGTGCCAGTGATACAGTCATTGCGAATTTTTTGCTCCCCTATTTGGAAAAGTATCACAAGCTTTATCCGGATATTAATATTAAAGTCACCAATAAAACCACCTATGAGTCTTTACGCTTATTAAAAAACGGAAGTGTGGATGTTTGTTTTATCAATCTACCCATTAATGATGATGGCGATTTGGAGATAACACCGTGCATTGAAATTCATGATGTTCTGGTTGGTGGAGAACGGTACAAGCGTCTGTCTGAGGTTGGGTTGGAACTAAAGGATTTGCCTGGCTATCCGTTGCTGCTTTTGGAGGATTTGAGTAATTCCAGAAAGTATATTGACCGATATGCTGAGGACAACGGCGTCATTTTAAATCCCATTTTGGAATTGGGCAGCAGCGATTTACTAATTAGCTTTGCACAAATTAATTTGGGACTGACCTATGTTATTAAGGAGTTTACAGAGGAGGCGTTAAAGGAAAAACGTCTTTATGAAATTCCTATCACACCGCCATTGCCAAAACGGAATATTGGCATGGTTCATCTGAAAAATGTGACGCTGCCTCACGCAGTAAGAGGTTTTATCCAATTAATTGAATTTCAAGAAAATTAAATTTTGCGTTGACAGAAATAGTTGCTCGTGATAATATATGAATAAGTATTCAATTGTTCAAATGAATTGGGGTGATTCTATGAAGCATGATTCCATTACGCCTAGCGATATTCATGTACTTGATGAGATAGAGCAGGATTATTTACGGGATGTTGCGGAGTTTTTTAAGGTTTTTGGGGATGTTACAAGAATCAGATTATTGCAAAGTCTTTTAGCTGGAGAAAAAAATGTTGGAGAGTTGGCTGAATGTTTAGCAATGTCTCAATCGGCTGTGAGCCATCAATTACGGGTATTGCGTCAAAATCTTTTGGTGAAATACCGCAAAGAAGGAAAGACTGTGTTCTATTCTTTGGATGATGAACATGTACAAACAATTTTAGAGCAAGGTATGACTCATATTCAACATAAACGTGGATATACTGAGTAAAGGAATAAGGCTGTTAAAATAACATTTTGGCAGCCTATCTTAAAATACTATATATGAACAAATAATCATATGAACATTTATGGAGGTGTTTTGGTGTGAAAGTATATTTAAAAGGATTAACCTGTGCCAATTGTGCAGGAAAGATTGAAACAGCGGTGAACGCACTCAGTGAAACCCGCCAAGCGGAAATTAACCTAGTGAAGCAAACCATGGAGGTCTCTTTATCTGAGGGGACTGAAGAACAGGGTGTTTTGCAAAAAATTGAGAAAATAGTACATAAATTTGAACCAGATGTGGTAGTAGCTACGGAAAATAACACTGACATGAAGGCTGCCAGCTGTTCCTGTTCTCATTGTCATGAAGGTGCCCATGAACATGAACACAGTCATGACAATAAAGATGACCACGGTCACGACCACGACCATGGTCACGATCATGGACATGGAGAAGAGGGTGAAGGAAAGAAAATCCTGATTCGTTTTGGACTAGGAGGTATTTTGTTTTTAGCAGCAGTTTTCCTGAGAGAGAGCAATTGGACTGTACCATTATTTTTGGTTTCTTACGGAATTTTTGGATATGACGTTTTATTAAGAGCCGCTAAAAACATTTTAAGAGGGCAGGTTTTTGATGAAAACTTTTTGATGTCTATTTCCACTGTGGGTGCTATTGCCATCGGAGAAATGCCAGAAGCGGTATTTGTTATGATGTTTTATCAAATTGGTGAGGCTTTTCAGGATTATGCAGTACGCAGATCCAGAAAATCTATCACCGCTTTATTGGATATCCGTCCGGATTCTGCGGAGGTTATCACAGAAAGTGGCGTGAAGCGTGTGCATCCCGAGGAAGTGCAAATTGGGGATATTATTTTGGTGAAGGCTGGAGAGAGAATTCCTTTAGATGGTAGGGTAAAGGAAGGTCATGCCAATTTGGACACTGCGGCGCTGACAGGAGAGGCTTTGCCTAGGGGCGTAGAGCCGGGTAGTGACGTTTTAAGCGGATGCATTAATTTAGATGGTAACTTGAAGGTGGAAGTAACAAGACCATTTAAGGATTCAACAGTTATGAAGATTTTGGAGATGGTTGAAAATGCCGCTGGTAAAAAATCCAAAACAGAACGTTTTATTACACGCTTTGCCAGAGTTTATACTCCGGTTGTAGTAGGTTTAGCTGTGGCTTTGGCGGTATTACCACCAGTTTTAGGCTTTGGTGAATTCCAAATGTGGTTTGGGCGTGCTTTAATTTTCTTGGTAGTATCTTGCCCATGTGCCCTGGTACTCTCAGTACCATTAAGCTATTTTGCTGGGATTGGTGCATCCTCAAAGAATGGTATTTTAGTAAAAGGCGGGGGAGATTTGGATACCCTTTGTCATGTGTCACAGCTAGTTTTTGATAAGACGGGTACATTGACCAAAGGTAAATTTTCCGTAGTAGAAATAGAAGGGGAAAAGAAAGAAGAACTTATGTATTTGGCAGCTTTGGGTGAGGCCAATAGCAATCACCCTATAGCAGAAGCAATTGTTCAGGAATATAAAAAGACAAAAGATATCTCTGCAGATTTGGCAGTGGATTATAAGGAATTAGGTGGCTTTGGTGTCTCTTACAGCTTAAATGGAGAACAGGTTTTATTGGGGAATCATCGATTAATGGAGAGGGAGAAGATTTCCTTCCAGCCTTACCAAGGTGTTGGCTCAGTGGTTTATGTTGCAAAAGATAGAAACTATATGGGGTATATCGTGGTAGCCGATACCCTTAAGGATAATTGTAAAGAAGCATTATATTCCTTGCGGAGCATGGGCATTCACTCTATGACGATGCTAACAGGGGATAGGAAGGAAAATGCCCAGGTAATGGCACAAGAATTGGGCATTGACCAGTTTTATGCAGAATTATTGCCCGAGGATAAGGTTCGTATCTTAGACGAGATTAAAAGTAAAGAAACAAAAGGAAAGGTTGCCTTTGTCGGTGATGGAATTAATGATGCTCCTGTATTAGCTGGTGCAGATTTGGGTGTTGCTATGGGCGGTATTGGTTCTGATGCGGCCATTGAGGCGGCGGATGTGGTACTAATGGATGACGATATTGGGAAACTGTCTGTAGGCATTCGTATTGCGAAAAAAACACGGGTTATCGTAAGGCAAAATATTGCCTTTGCATTAGGCATCAAAGCATTGGTTTTGATTTTAAGTGCCGTTGGTATGGCAACCATGTGGATGGCAGTTTTTGCTGATGTTGGTGTGGCGGTATTGGCAATTTTAAATGCCATGAGGAAGAAATAAAATTGTCAGCTTGGTTATAAGTTTGCCTAATGATAAAATTGTTAAGCAATTTATTATGGGTTTATAAAAATAAGTCATGGAGGGAATGCATTTCTAGAATAGTGGAAGATGCGTTCTCTACCATTTTTTTGTGCTCATGTTTGATTGAAATTACTTTTATATGAATGAAACGACGTTTTTTATAACAAGGTTAAAATTATGAAATGAAAAAAGAACCTTCAGCCTCTTATTTATCAAGATAGAAGGTTCTTTTTATTTGATTTTTCAAACAGTATTAAATGCAATGTTTCTGCTTGAAATTTGCAAAAAGTACGTGCAATTACAAATTCTTTATTGCTGTTTAGGACATAGGATTACAAAGATTATCATTCGTTTTCAGAGGCTATAGAATCTTTAATGTATTTCATTGCCAGCCGCCTATACTCTTGATAGACGTCGTCGCTTACATAGGAAGTAATTGGGGCGTCCCAGTCAGAAAAAGATATTGAACGCTGATTGGGGCGCAATTCATCGTCGCAAATATGGAATGTTTTACTAGTATCTCCTTGGATTATTTCAAACTTATAGTCATTGAAGCCATAAAGTATGTTTTCTTGAGCGGTAGGGTCAAGCTTGGGGTTCATATATTTGATAGAGGATATGATTTGTAAAAAAGATTCGTAATCAGCCGAATCAATTTGTATATATGCTCATGGTCTCCATGGCTAAGTCCCGTTTCGTAAATATAAACTGTCACATCTGTTTTAGGAAAATTATTTAAGACCCTGTATCGTTTGTAGTGTGTTGAGAAATAGTAAAATAGGCCAACGCATACAATTAAAAAACAAACTAAATTATTTTATTTTTTTCATAAAATTACCTCCATTGTTATGATTCTGCTAGAAGCCAAAGATTACAGATAGTATCATTCGTTTTCAGAGTCGATAGAAACTTTTAAATATTTTTTTGCCAGCTTTTCATATTCTTTATAAACGTCATCCTTTACATATGCTGCTATTTTAATTTCATTCTTTCCATCAGAAAAAGTCATTGCACGTAGATTAGGACGTAGATCATGGCTACTAATTTCAAAAGTTTTGCACTTATCCTCATAAATCACTTCTATCACATAATTGCTTCCGCCATAAACCAAATACTCATCTGAATAAGGATCTATTTTGGGATTCATGTATTTAATAGACGAAATTATTTTCAAGAAAGATTCATAATCGGCTTGCTCAATTTGTGTATAACCTTCCTTCTCAAAACTAAATCCTGCTGAATAAATGTAAGCTTTTACTCCACTTTCTGGGAGGGTATCAAACCCTTGTATCCGTTGATAGTTTGTTGAGAAATAGTAAAATAGGCAAATACATGCAGTCACAAAACAAGCTAAAACAACCTTTGTTTTTTTCATATGATTACTCCATAGTTATAGTCTCGTACCACGTAAATGTGTGTCCGTTAAAAACAATACCAAACTTATAATCTGCAGCAGTAGAATACACAAATTCTTCGGAATCAGGATCCATGAATTCTGCAGAAAAAACTTTACTAGTTTTTGAAAAGCCACATAAAGCAATCATATGTCCTTTTCTTTTATATTTATAGCCCGCAATAGCTGGTAATTCATTGTAATAAATTGTATTCACAATTTCTGATGTTGTAAGTCTTCCATCTGTAGAAATAGTATAATTGCCGCTGCCCTCTTCATTGACAATAGTATTTAATACATCAGCAGCTTCATCTGATGCAAGTCCGACATTTGTTGAATTACCGCTAATCCTATGCACTTCTTCAACTGTCCAATTTTTAAAGGTCCTTGGTTCTAAATACCTTGCAATAGCCAGAATGCATGCTGAAGCACAAGTATCCTGTGTAGGTTGCCCGACAATTGGAAATTTAGAAAGCCTTCCGCCACTTGAACTTACGCTTCTTACTTGAAGTAATGAATTTGCACTGTCTGAGTCATATAGCAAATCCTCAATTTGAAGGGTAGGCTCTAAAATTCTTTCTGAATCTATGTAATCTAAACCCTCAAGTGTGGAGGAATCTTCTAAAACTGAGGACTGTAAATTAACACTCATTTTATTATTAGATAGTTCAGAGTTTTTTGTTTGCTTATCAGAGATTTCTTCAGTCCAAAGAGAATCACCATCACCAACAATAATAAAGGGCTCATCTGATTTTTCATTTAACATTTCGCTGAATGATGCTCCAATATTACTAAATAATGTTCCCTCGTCTGTTTTTCCAATCGTTAATAGCGTCACGACTTCTTCATCAGAAACGATTGGGAAATAGATAATTTCTTTATTTAATATAGTTCCAGACCCGTCCTCAGTATCATTATAAAGATAGAAGGGAGTGCCGATATACAAGTCAGAGAAGTCTTCAGGCAAACCATAGTCTGATGCATGACTCATTGCAAATTTTATTGCATTAGTTCCGTACTCTTGCAGGGCTTCATTAATTTCATCAGATGTTAGCCCACCATTACTTGAACTTGCATAAACAGGGGCACTAAAAGAGCATAACATAAACATTGATAAAGCAAAAGCAAATATTTTTTTCATTTTACCACTCCTTTTAATTTTACATTTGTTAGTTTTAAAAATTTTAACTTTTTTTGTCCATAACGTTAAACCGTTTAATAAATAAATTATCACCCCTTCTATTCATTCTCAGTAGTTTAATGGATGTATATTAAAAATATATATAATAATATAAAATTTTAATATATATAATATTTTATAATATAAAACAAAAAAAGTCAATTGTTTATAAAATAAAATATATATTAAGATATTTGTAGGAAACTATCAAAAAAAGCCTTTCCATATAATGACTCCCCCTGGGCGATATCATGAGTGTTTTTGGAAAGGCTTTTTTTTCTGTGTTTTAAGCAAAAATTATTATCTTCCTTACTTAAATCATTTTTTACGTTCTTTTCAAACTTCACGCCGGGCAGCATAACCATAAGGCCGCAGCCACAGCATTTAATACGAAAATCAATTAATCTTCCACGGGCTGGAACTAAAAGGATGGATGTACCTCATCGATATGAAGGAAGATGCTTACAATCCCATTTAAAACAGCTACTGTTTTAGTATAAAAAATTTGATAATCGCTAAAGTTTCCCTTATATAGTTCACAGGAGCGATATACCATTGTATTTTTGCATGCATATAGTTACTATTGCTTCCTACAACTTTAGATATCTCATTTGCTCTAAATATATGAAAATTATTTGTTATAAAAACAGTCTTGTATTCTTTTTTAAAATGGTTATCTAATAGCTTTTTGGAAAAAAGAAAGTTTTCGTAGGTACTTGTAGAGCTGTCCTCTTTTATTATTTTGTTTTCAGGAACTCCTTTTGAAAGCAAGTATCTTTCCATTGCAAGTGCTTCCGTTATGGTTTCGTTACGACCTTGTCCTCCGGATACAACTATCATTGCATTTGGATTTTTATTGAAGTACTCTATGCTTTTTTCCAGTCTATAATAAAGGGGGAGTGTAATCTTTTCCCCATTTAATCCTGCACCAAGGACAATGACAGCATCCTCTTTATAAGTTACTGTGTCCATTTGGGCAAAGGCAGCGATAAATAAAATGGCTGAAACCATAATTGTGTTACCTATTAAAAATAGATTTTTTATCCACTTAAAAATTCCTCTTTTTGAAACTATTTGAATCTTTTCATAATAAAAACCATAAATAAAATAGACAACACCAACCATAAATGTTGCAAGTACGCCGATATTAAAACTAATTACCAGTGACATGATTAATGCATCACAAGCTAAATATAGCCCAAGTATTAAAAATATAGCTTTCGTTAAACTTTTCAATGTTTACCCCCACCTCAAGTGTTTTTAAATAGTCTATAATACCTTCTCAGCAGTATTAAAGGCTTACTATTTGAAAATTCAAGTTCACAATTTTATGTACAAACCCTGTGTTTTTCAGGTTTGTAATGATAAAGGACAAAAACTTCATGAATTTACCTTTATTTCATCTCCAAAATACCAAGTTTTGCCTATAATATCTAAGATTTTACAATTAAAAATTAGGAATATCAATTGTTTTAAAAAATAGTACTATTTAATTAAGAAATCTGTAGGAACCTCGTAAAAAAAGCCTTTCCCTAATACAACCTCCCACATAGATGATGGTGGATGTTTTTGGAAAGGCTTTACGTTCTGTTTTATTACAAAGTTTATTTCTCTTCTGTGTTTACGGAAATAACTTTTTTTACGTTTTTTTCAAACTTTACTCTGGGCAGCATAACCATATGGCCACAGCCACAGCATTTAATACGAAAATCAATGCCTACACGCAGAATTTCCCACTGGCTGGAGCCGCAGGGGTGGGTTTTCTTCATCTGTACAATATCTCCAACTGAAAAAACCATATTTTATGCCTCCTCCTTTTCTTTTACAATATGAACGGTACGTTGGGGGAAAGGGATTTCAATACCCTCTTGATCAAAACGGTTTTTGATACGTCTGCGCAATTCTACTTCCACAGCAAAATTGGTTTTTACCATGCATTTTGCAACTACACGAATGGTCACGGCGGATTCATCCAAGCCTACTACACCGAGGATAACCGGTGTTTCCAGAATGCTTTCCATATCTGAGGTTTTAGCCATTTCATCCTGGAGGATCAACAATACATGGTCAATATCCTCTCCATATCCTACGCCTACATTTACGATTGCATTGATAAACTCACTGGACATATTTGTTACAATACCAACGGAACCATTGGGAATGATGTGAACTTTTCCTTGGGCATCCCTTATTGTTGTATAGCGCAGGGTTACACTCTCTACGGTGCCTGTGATATTTTGGATGGTAACAAAATCGCCAACGGCAAAGTGGTCTTCAAAAAAAATGAAGAATCCCTCCAACATATCAGTAACTACACTTTGTGCACCCAACCCGATGGCCACTGAACCTGCACTTGCAATGACCAATAAGGAACTTGTGTTTACCCCCAACAATTTCAAGATTGTGAACAAACCAATAAAGTAGACGACATATTTCAATACACTGGAAGTGATTGTATTCAACGTATTTGCCTTTCTCTCGGACATTGACAAACGTTGTTTTTGTGTTTGTTTTTGAAAGAACTTTTGTGCCAAACGATTGGAGATACGAATGATAATCCAGCAGAGGAGTAAAGTGCCTCCCACTTCAAGAATTTTCACACCAAGGTTGGCTGCGGTCTCCATCAAAGCTTCAAAGCTAAGAACTCCTTGAATTTTTCCCATTGTTTCCTCCTGTTTCCTTGAATTTTTCTGCTGCGGTTAAAAAAGCAGAAAAAAGCTTCTTTTGTTCTTCTGTGGCCATTGCTTCGGGATGCCACTGTAACCCTAAGACAAATAGATTTTGAATATGCTCAATGGCCTCTATTAGGCCGTCGGGACTTTTGGCCGAAACACGCAATCCCTCACCTAAAAGAGCCACAGCCTGGTGATGAAAGGAATTCACCGTAGTCTTTTCCTTACCCAGCAAGGTAGAAAGCAGAGAGCCATTTTCAATGAGAATACTGTGGGTTCCATATTCACGGGGTGCCTGTTGACTATGCTTTAGTTTACTGCCCGTTTGAACGGAAATATCCTGGTAAATTGTTCCTCCTAAGGCAATATTAATTACTTGCATACCACGGCAAATCCCCAATATGGGAATGTTTTTCTCCATGGCTTCTCTACACAGAGAAATTTCGTATTGATCCCTCAGTGGGGAAATTTCGCCACTTTGTGCCAAAGGTTCCTCATGGAACAGCAATGGATCAATGTCACCCCCGCCGCTGAAAACAATTCCGTCAAGAAAGGGTGGAATTTCAGCATAGGGAAACAATAAGATTGGGAGACCGCCGGCAGAAGAAATGGCGGAAATATAATCTTGGTGTATTTTATATCTACAGATGCTGCTATCGTAGTCTGGAGTAATGCCAATTACAGGTTGCATAGAATCCTTCCTTTTTATAAACATTTCTAATAGTATACAAAAGATGAGAAAGTTTTGCAATGGAGGACAAGGAGAAATATGTTCTCTTGTAAAATAGCAGGGTATTGTGCTATGATTAAAATACAGATAATTGGGCGAAGATGTAACCGTCCAACTAACATTACGCAGAGTGGAGATGACAAAAATGAAAACCATTGGAATTATTGGGGCAATGGAGGAAGAAATTCTTTGTTTGAAAGAGAAAATCGAAATTGTTACAACAAAAAATGTTGTTGGCCTGTCTTTTTTTATTGGCAGATATAAAGGAAATAATATCGTTTTGGTAAGAAGCGGAATCGGCAAGGTGAATGCTGCTATTTGTACCCAAGCCATGATTGACCTGTTCGGTGTAGATTATATTCTGGTGCTTGGTGTTGCAGGCGCTTTGGTTGAAGATTTAAAAATCGGTGATATCGTGATTTCCACCGATGCAGTTCAGCACGATATGGACACATCGGCTTTAGGAGACCCAATTGGGATGATCCCTCGTATGGCAGAAAGCTATTTTAAGGCGGACGAAGAACTGATTCGTTTGGCGCAAGCGTCAGCGGCAGAAATTGCCGATGGCTACAGGGTTATTACAGGGCGTATTGCCAGTGGTGATCAATTTATTTGCACAAAGGAAGGCAAAGCAACCATTCGTAAGAATGTGCAAGGGACTTGTGCAGAGATGGAAGGGGCGGCTATTGCCCATGCATGTTGGTTAAACCGCATTCCATTTTTAATTGTTCGTGCTATTTCTGATGGTGCCGGGGAAGAAGCAACAATCTCTTTTGAGAAATTTAGTATTATGGCAGCAAAGCGCTGCAGCGAACTGGTGGAAAAAATATTAGAAAAATTATAAAACTTGCATATAATAACATGGGGAAAAACATAGAGGACAAAAACGTCATACACATCCATATATTTGGTATTTTATTGTAATATATGGATAAAAAAGTGCCTAAAAATGACCTTGATTTTTTTCTAATGATTCTGCGGTATCTGTCTCTTATATACATATAAAAAAAAAATATGCCTTCTTCTTCTTTAAAAAAAATATAAATCAAGATAAATTAAGATTATATGTTACAATTGTAGTACTGAAGTACAGTAAGTTTTCTTATTATATCACTTAG
>JABNAD010000277.1_pt1 | contig 37375 bp, 30 predicted proteins | sample 7240381 | NCBI WGS metagenome assembly JABNAD01 (sample SAMN11332834, study PRJNA596920) | anaerobic digester metagenome | biome: digested sludge; isolation source: digested sewage sludge-derived enrichment culture grown on H2/CO2 | place: Germany: Goettingen
GTCGGCAGAGAGGATAGACGGCGAAATCTTAATCATAAAAGGCCCTCTTTTCTTGAAAAATCAACGGCTCCCCGGTGGTCAACCTCTGTTGGACAGCAGGAACCGACGCGCCCAATCGGCATAGGATATTTTAAGCGGCAGAGCGCCCCGCGGCACCCCACGCGGTGTCCGGCCCCGACGCGGCGCCGCCGCTTTTTTGAATAGGGCCGGCAGGGCAGCCTGCCGGCCCACTGTTTTGTCCCTCAGTATATCAAATTGGGCGAAAAAAAGCAAGGCGGCGCTGTCAACCCGCGTGAAAGTCCGCGCGTCCCGTTTTCCCCATCTTGACATTGCCCCGCCCATTGCAGCGCAATCATTGAAAAAGCCGCAGCCGCCCAAGTTGGGCGGCTGCGGTTTCCCCCGATCAGTCCCGCGGAAAGTCGGTCCGGCGGAGCAGGGTCACTGCTGTTTCATGGCCCGCTCCAGCAGAGCCATCATTCTCTCAGCGTGGAGGTACTCGTCCTCGCTCAGCTTATTGAGCAGCTTTGCAAGGCACGGGTCTGTGGTTCCGTCTGCGGCCCGGGCATAGTTAAAACCGCCGCACGCTTCCGCGTGGTACCGCGCCCGCAGCGCCGGGCACAGCTGCCCGATATAAATGCGCTCGCAGCTGACCGCGGGATGATAGCACTGCCCGGTGATCAGATAGTACACCGTCATCAGCTGTCTGGCGTGGCTGCCCTCATCCTCCGCAGTTTCCCGCAGAGTCTGTCTGGCCCAAGAGGGGGCCTGTCGGGCAAAGGCCAGATAGTATCGCCGGTCCGCCAGCTCCTCTTCGATAAACCCCTGCAAAACCTCGAGCATTTCCATGGCTGCCGAACCCATGCAGCATGGGTTTTCCTGCGCGCCGGGAAGGTTCTCCTCCGCCTGTGTCGCGCTGTTTTGATTTCCGCTGGGCAGTTCCGGCACGGGGCACGCAGGGCCGGAGGCGGGAGGCTGGGCCGCTCCGCACTCCGAGCGCATCCCGGGATAGGGGTCCAGCGTGGGCGACACCCGCTGCCAGACCTGATCATATTGACGGTAATCGTATGTATTCTGCACCTGCTGCTGCATAAAGCACTCCATTCCGCCGCTTCGCGTCGGCAAAAGTCACGGACACGCGCACATACCCCGCCGCGCGAAGCTCTTTTCCGGCGGGACCCGGTCTTCTCCTTCATTGTATGCGGTGGGGCCGTCCCATGTGCAATGTGGTAATTGCGGTAGATAAAATTGCCGTTTTCGGATAGAATATCCACAAGAATAGCTGGACGCATTGCTTTTTGGGAAAAAAGCTGGTAAAATAGCGGAGCGATTTGAAAAAATGCGCGAGGAGGAATGGCGCTGTGCTGGAGTTGCAACACATTAATTATTCCGTCCATGAACAGGACGGCGAACTGGGTATTTTAAAGGATATTTCCCTGACGATCAACGATCATCGCCTGATCGTCTTCACCGGACCCAACGGCGGCGGAAAGACTACGCTGGCAAAAATTGTGATGGGTCTTGTGAAGCCCACGTCGGGCCGGATTCTCTGGAACGGCGAGGATATCACCGACCTTGGCATCACGCAGCGGGCAAAAAAGGGCATTAGCTATGGGTTTCAGCAACCGCCCCGGTTCAAGGGGCTGACGGTTCGGGACCTGCTGGTCATCGCGGCGGGAGAAGAAAAGCTCTCTAAGGACCGCTGCTGCCAGTACCTCACAAAAGTGGGCCTTTGCGCCAACGATTATCTGGATCGGGAAGTGGACGCGTCACTCTCCGGCGGCGAGGTCAAGCGTATTGAGATTGCCACCATTCTGGCCCGAAACGCCCAGCTGATGATTTTTGACGAACCGGAGGCGGGCATTGACCTGTGGAGCTTCGCCCGGTTGACAGAGACTTTTGAGCAGATTCACCGTGCAGGCAGCGCCACCATGATCGTGATCTCTCATCAGGAGCGCATCATCTCCCTTGCGGATGAGGTCATCGTCATTGGAGACGGCGGCCTTCGCCACCGGGGCTCCGCTGACGATATTCTGCCCAAGATTCTGGCGGACACCACCGGGACCTGCCCGGTTCTGACGAAAGGAGGCGCCGCGCTATGATGGATACGGAAGTGGACCGCGAACTGCTGGAAAAAATCGCGGATCTTGTGGGGAAGCCCGTGGGGGCCTTTAACATCCGAAAGGACTCCGGCTGCGACGGGCGGCAGAGCACCGAGCACATTGAAATCACCAGTAAATCCGACAAGCCCGGCATCGACATCCGGGTAAAGCCCGGCACGACGGGCGAAACCTGCCACATCCCGGTGATTATCACAAAACCGGGCATTGAAGAGGTCGTATACAACGATTTCTATATCGGCGAGAACAGCAATGTGGACATTGTGGCGGGCTGCGGCATTCACAATTGCGGTGAACAGGCCAGCCAGCACGACGGCGTACACACCTTTTACGTGGGTAAGAACTCCCACGTCCACTATACGGAAAAGCACTATGGAGAGGGCGACGGCAAGGGCGGCAAAATTATGAACCCCTCCACCATTGTGTATCTGGAGGAAGGCGCGTCCATTCAAATGGACACCACCCAGATTCGCGGCATTGATTCCACCAAGCGCTACACCAAGATCGTCTGCGGCAAGGACGCGGAGGCAGTTGTTACGGAGCGCCTGCTGACCCACGGGGAGCAGGTGGCGGAGAGTGACATGGAAATCGTGCTCGACGGGGAAAATTCCCGGGGCCGGGTAATCTCCCGGTCTGTGGCGCAGGACAAGTCCCAGCAGCTGTTTAAGCCGCTGGTGACGGGCAACGCCCAGTGCTTTGGTCATGTCCAGTGCGACTCTATCATTATGGGTACGGCGACCATTCGCTCCGTGCCGGAGATCGCTGCCAACTGTATGGAGGCCCAGCTTATCCATGAGGCCGCCATCGGCAAGATCGCGGGCGATCAGCTGTTGAAGCTGCAAACGCTGGGGCTTACCGAGGAAGAAGCGGAAGACTGCATCCTGAAGGGCTTTTTGGCATAATTTGTCCATGCCCTTGCATCCGAATTCCGATATACGAAAACCGCTCTGCGCAATTAGCGCAGAGCGGTTTTTTCATAGATTGCAGGATTCAGATTTACAAGCATAGCGTTTAGGCGGAGATTCTAAGCCCGGGTCTTCAGGCAGCGCCGCCATAGCGAATGCCGCAATGGCGCCGCATCGCGTTAAAATTCCAGCGTCATGTCATACCAGACCGCGCCGCCGTGGACCGACTGGGACACACCCTGATTTTGATAGCCGAACTTCTCGTAATAATGGATCAGCCTGTCCTTGCAGGTCAGGATGCAGCCCCGCCGTCCGGCGGTCCGGGCATCCTCTGCGGCGGCGGTGAGCAGTTGGCCCGCCAGTCCCCGGCGGCGGTAGTCGGGCAGGGTATTCACGCCGAAGATAGCCTGCCAAGCCCCGTCCTCCCGGTGCAAAGAGGCATTGGCATACATTTCATCCCGAATCGTTGGCTCGTCCGTGACCATGCCGTTGACGAAAGAGACAACCTCGCCATCCTGTTCCAACAGCCAGAAGTGATTGGGATAGACGCGGAGGCGCGCGGCAAAGTCCGCCTCCGTGGCGGCTTCCGCCACGGGAAAGCAGGCGGCTTCCACCGCCGTCAGTGCGCTCAGATCCGCCATCGTGGCAGTGCGAATGTTCATAGGGGTTCCTCCGGTCATATGTTGTTTCTGTCTGCTTGGGGAAAAGGAAAGGGCGGTCTCAATGGAAAAGGAGCGGTCCTGCGGGACCGCTCCCCACGCCGAAAAGCGGCATGAAAAAGCCGCGATCAGCGGAGCATCCTTTGCAGATATTGCCCCGTAAAACTGGACGGGCAGGCGGCCACGTCCTCCGGTGTGCCCGTGCAGACAATTTGTCCGCCGCCGTCACCGCCCTCCGGGCCAAGGTCAATCAAATAATCCGCGCACTTGATCACGTCCAGATTGTGCTCGATCACCAAGACGGTATTTCCGCCCTCCACCAGCTTTTGCAGCACCTCCAGCAGGCGGCGCACATCCTCGCTGTGAAGTCCGGTGGTGGGTTCGTCCAGAATATAGATCGTGCGGCCCGTGGCAATTTTGGAAAGCTCCGTGGCCAGCTTCACCCGCTGGGCCTCGCCGCCGGAAAGCTCCGTAGAGGACTGACCCAGCTTCACATACCCAAGGCCCACGTCGCACAGGGTCTGGAGCTTGTTTTTGATCTTCGGCAGGGCGGAGAAAAACTCCGCGGCCTCCTCCACCGTCATGTCCAGCACCTGCGCAATGTTTTTGCCCTTGTAGCGGACCTCCAGTGTCTCCCGATTGTAGCGCGCGCCCTTGCACACCTCGCAGGGGACAAAGATATCCGGCAGAAAGTGCATCTCGATTTTAATGAGGCCGTCTCCTGAACAGGCCTCGCACCGTCCGCCCCGGACATTGAAGCTGAACCGGCCCGGGCCGTAGCCCCGGCTCTTTGCCTCCTGCGTGGCGGCGAACATATCCCGGATGTCATTGAAAAGACCGGTGTAGGTGGCGGGATTGGACCGGGGCGTGCGCCCGATGGGGCTTTGGTCGATGTCCACCACCTTGTCGAGAAACTCCAGTCCCTCAATGCGTTTGCACTTGCCGGGCCGGGTCTTCATGCGCATCAGCTCCGCGCCCAGCTTTTTAAACAGAATTTCATTCACCAGCGAGGATTTGCCGGAACCGGACACGCCGGTAACGCAGGTGAAGGTCCCCAGCGGAATCTCCACGTCCACGTTCTTCAAATTGTTTTCCGACGCGCCGATGACCTTCAAAAAGTTCCCGCTGCCGGTTCTCCGAATTTCGGGGACGGCAATTTTCCGCTTGCCGGAGAGGTACTGCCCCGTGAGGCTGTTGGGATTGTCCATGACCTCCTCCGGCGTTCCGGCGGCCACAATCTCGCCCCCATGAACGCCTGCGCCGGGGCCGACGTCAATCAGGTAATCCGCCGCGCGCATAGTGTCCTCGTCGTGTTCCACCACCAGAAGAGTGTTTCCCAAATCCCGCAGACGCTTAAGCGTTGCCAGCAGCTTGTCGTTATCCCGCTGGTGCAGACCGATGGACGGCTCGTCCAGAATATACAGCACACCCATCAGCGAGGAACCAATCTGCGTCGCCAGCCGGATGCGCTGGCTCTCGCCGCCGGAAAGCGTTCCCGCGCTGCGGGAGAGCGTCAGGTATCCAAGACCCACGGACTGCAAAAATCCCAGCCGGTTGCGGATCTCCTTTAAAATCCGGTCGGCAATCAGCATCTGCTGCTCCGTCAGCGTCAGCTGGTTCATCCACTTCAGCTCGTCCACCACGGACAGCTGCGTAAAATCATGGATGCTTAGATCCCCCACAGTGACGGCCAGCGCCTCCTTGCGCAGGCGCTGCCCCTTGCAGGCAGGGCAAGGCTGCTCCGCCATAAATTCCTCCAGCTCCCGCTTGACGGAGTCGCTCTGCGTCTCATGATAGCGGCGCTCGATGTTGTTACACACGCCTTCAAACGGCTGGTGCAGCACGCCCTTACCCCGAGGCTGGTCGTAGTGCAGATCCAGCTTTTCGTCCCCGGTACCATAAAAGATGATGGTCTTTATTTTCTCCGGCAGGTCCTTGAAGGGCGTATCCAAAGAGAAACGGTACTTTTTTGCCAGCGCGTCGAAATACATCCGGGAGATGCCGTCGCCACGGATATTGTTCCAGCCGGAGGCCTGAATGGCCCCTTCCAAAATGGACTTTTCCTCGTCCGGCACAATCAGCGCCGGGTCCACCTTTTGCTGCGTGCCAAGCCCCGTGCAAACGGGACAGGCGCCGAAAGGATTGTTGAACGAAAACATCCGGGGAGCCAGTTCTTCGATGGAAACGCCGCAGTCCTCGCAGGCGTAGTTCTGGGAGAACAGCAGATCCTGTTCCTCCCGCACCAGATTCACCATCACAATGCCCCCCGTCAGCGACGAGGCAGTCTCCACCGAGTCCGTCAGCCGCTGGCGCACATCCTCTCGGATGATGAGCCGGTCCACCACGATCTCAATGTTGTGCTTTTTGTTTTTATCCAGCTTAATTTCCTCGTCCAGCTCATAGAGCGAACCGTCCACCCGTGCGCGGACATAGCCGGATTTTCGAGCGTCTTCAAACGTCTTGGCGTATTCGCCCTTTTTGCCCCTTGCCACCGGGGCCATCACCTGAATCCGGGTTCCATCCGGGAGGGAGAGTACCTGATCGATGATTTGGTCAATGGTCTGCTGGCGGATTTCCTTGCCGCACTTCGGGCAGTGGGGCGTGCCCGCTCTGGCCCACAAAAGGCGCAGATAGTCATATACCTCCGTCACCGTGCCCACGGTGGACCGGGGGTTTTTCGAGGTGGTCTTCTGGTCGATGGAGATGGCGGGGGACAGCCCGTCGATATAGTCCACATCCGGCTTATCCATCTGGCCCAAAAACATTCGGGCATAGGAGGAAAGGCTCTCCACATACCGCCGCTGGCCCTCGGCATAGATCGTGTCAAACGCCAGAGAGGATTTGCCCGACCCGGAAAGGCCGGTGAGCACCACCAGCTTGTCCCGGGGGATGGTCACATCGACATTTTTCAGATTGTTGGCCCGGGCGCCCTTGACGATAATTTTATCCTGCATACGTGTCTGTTGTCTCCTTTGTCGATCTCTGTGGCCCGTTTTTGCGGGCAAAGTCTCTGCTGTGTATTCAATCAAGTTTGCTGTACATACTGCATTATTTTTTCAAGTGCCTTTTGCGCCGACTTCTGATAAAGGAACCCCTTCTTTGTCCAAATCGTGACGCAAAATATCTTGTCGGCAAGAAAAAGTTCCACTACCACCGGATTGAGCTTGGCGGCTCCACTGCCCATCACCACCTGTACGCAGTCCGGTCTGTCCGGCTCCAAGAACATGACCGGAAGATGGTTCAGCGCCACTGAAACGCCCTCCCACGAAAGGCTCTCCGCATCCCGCTGTGCACTGACAGATTGTGTTTTTAACCGGCGATAAACTTTACATGCAGATGCGTACAGCGGTGCGGAAAACAGTCTTTCGTAGCACGCGTTTAAAATCTCGCAGGCCCGCAGATCGTCCATTTCCTCATCCCTCGAAAATGATATCCGCAGTCTTCGCCCTTGTCAGTTGCAAAAGTGCGTCCGGCGGCAGCTCCACCTGCGCGCCGATCTTTCCGGCGGAGATGTATACCGTTTCAAACTCCAGCACCGTCTGATGGAACACGGTGGGAAACTGCTTTTTCATCCCCACCGGACTGCATCCGCCCCGGATATAGCCAGTGACCGAATTGATCTCCGCCACATGCACAAGCTCGATGGACTTCTCCCCCACCGCTTTGGCGGCCTTCTTCAAGTCAAGGTTCTCCGCCACCGGCACCTCGTATACATAGATGCTCTTGGACGCGCCCCGGGCCACCAGCGTTTTGAAGACTTGCCGGGCGTCCTGTCCCAGCGCTTGCGCCACATGCAGGCCATATTCCCGGTCGCCCTCAGGGCCGCCGGACTCCTCGTAAAAATGGGGCGTGTAGGGAATCTTCTTCTGCTCCAGAATCCGCATCACATTGGTTTTTTCATCTTTCTGTTTCATATGGACGACCATTCCTTTCGCTTCGCTTCAAAGCGCGAACGGCCATGAAAAGGAACGACCGTTCTGCGCATGTTTTTCGGTTGCCGCCTAAACGGCGAGAAAATGCACGGAAACAGAATAAAGTGCAACCTTGTTTCAAACGCTCACCTTAAAATCACCACGCCGGCCAGCACGCACACGATTCCTGCGGCGGTCAGGCCGCTCATCGGTTCCTGAAACACTGCCACGCCCACCAGAGACGCCACCACCGGCTCCAGGCTTGCCATAATGGACGCCTTGCCGGACTCAACCTTGGAAAGTCCCGCCGTGTAGAGGAGGTACGGCGCCACGGTGGACACTGCCACCAGTCCCACCGCCGTCAGCCACATGCCCGGGGCCGCCGCCGCGGCTGCCAGCTCCGCCGGGCGAATGAAAAACAACGCTCCGGTCCCGGCAAACACAAATGTCCAAACCGTCAAAGTCTGCGAATTGTACCCGGCCCGCAAGGCGTACCGGCCGAAAATACTGTACAGCGCGTAGAAAAAACCTGCACCAAGGCCCAGCAAAATCCCCGCCGGGGTGACGCTTAGATCGCCCGCGAATACGCCGCACACGCAGGCGCAGCCCACCAGCGTCAATCCCAGCGCCAGCAGCTTCTTTTTCGTAATCGGCTCTTTCCATAGGACCCCCGACAGCACCACCACGATGGACGGGGCGGTATACAACAAAATGGAGGCCACTGCCAGCGAGCAAATCTTTTGGCAGGAGAAGTAGCACACGGTAAACAGCAGCACGCTCACCACGCCGGTGCCGAAAAAGTATTTCAAATGCTCTTTTTTAATGCGGAATACGCTGCGGTCCTTCACGGCAAAGATGGCCGCCAGCAGAAGCAGTCCCCCGGCGTTGCGCACCAGCACGATAGACCACGGGGAAAAGCCTCCGGCCATCAAGCGGCGGTTCCACAATCCGATGATGCCCCACAGCGCCGCCCCCGCCAAAATACAGACATAAGCCTTCCAATCGGCGGGGTGAGGATTCCCCGATTCTCCGCACTCCTTCTTCTCCTCCACGGATTTGGTTTCCTCCACAGGCATCGCTTCCTCCCGTCTGCCGGCTCATTGTGCCTACGCTTTTTCAAAAAGGCAGTCAAAACCGGCCAGAAATTTATGGCAGGCATGGCCGCGGGCCATCCCGCGGCCATACGGAACCAGCGGCTTTGAAAACTATTCGCCGCCCCGCAGCTCGATGATGCGATCCCGCAGAATCGCGGCATACTCGAATTCCAGCATTTTGCTGGCCTCCAGCATCTCCTTTTCCATCTTTGCGATCTCCGCCGACCGCTCCTGCGCGGTGAGTTTTGTCTTGCGGCGTTTTCGGGCAGTATCCGGATCGGCGGACTTGGAAATCTCCAGCGTGTCCCGCACTTCCTTGATGATGGTCTTGGGCACAATGCCGTGGGCCTTGTTATAAGCGTCCTGAATCGTCCGGCGGCGCTCTGTCTCATCCATGGCCGCCCGCATGGAGGGGGTAATCGTGTCGGCGTACAGCACCACCAGACCCTCGGCGTTTCGTGCGGCCCGGCCCATGGTCTGGATCAAGGATGTCTCGGAGCGCAAAAAGCCCTCCTTATCCGCATCTAAAACGGCCACCAGACTCACCTCCGGCAGGTCCAGTCCCTCCCGCAGGAGGTTGATGCCCACCAACACGTCGAACTCACCCAGCCGCAGGCCGCGAATGATTTCCATCCGCTCGATGGTTTCCACATCAGAGTGCATATACCGCACCTTGATACCGGCGTTTTTGAAGTACTCCGTCAAATCCTCCGCCATCTTCTTGGTCAGAGTGGTCACCAGCACACGCTCGCTTCTGGCGCTGCGGGCCTCGATCTCGGAAATCAAATCGTCGATCTGGCCCTCCACGGGCCGGACTTCCACCACCGGGTCGAGAAGACCTGTGGGGCGGATGACCTGCTCCACCACCTGTCCCGCCCGCTCCCGTTCATAGGGGCCGGGGGTAGCGGAGACATATACCGCCTGACCCACGCGCCCCTCAAATTCCTCGAACTTCAGCGGGCGGTTGTCGTAGGCACAGGGCAGGCGAAATCCATAGTCGATCAGGCTCGTTTTCCGGGCGTGGTCGCCGTTGTACATGGCCCGCACCTGCGGCAGCGTCACATGGCTCTCGTCCACGAAGAGCATGAAATCCTTGGGGAAAAAGTCCAGCAGCGTCATGGGCGCGGACCCGGCGGGCCGCTCGGAAATGATGCGGGAATAGTTCTCGATGCCGGAGCAGTAGCCCAGCTCTGTCATCATCTCAATATCGTATTCCGTCCGCTGGCGGATACGCTGGGCCTCCACCAGTTTATTCTGGTCTGTAAACCGCTGAACCTGTTCCTCCATCTCCTGGCGTATCTCGCCGATGGCCCGGTCCATTTTATCCTTGGTGGTGACATAGTGGCTGGCGGGATAAACCACCGCGTGCTCCAGCAGACGATTGGCCGCGCCGTTGATGGGGTTGAACTCCGTGATACGGTCGATTTCATCTCCGAAAAACTCCACCCGGATCGCCCGGTCCTTGTAGTAGGCAGGATAGATTTCCACCGTATCTCCCCGGACGCGGAACATGTTCCGTTCAAAGGCGATGTCGTTGCGCTCGTACCGGTCCTCCACCAGACGACGCAGCAGCTCGTCCCGGTCCAAACTCATCCCCACCCGCATGGAGATCATCAGCTTGGCAAAATCCTCCGGCTCGCCCAGACCATAGATACAAGAAACGGAGGACACCACGATCACGTCCCGCCGTTCCAGCAGCGCACAGGTGGCGCTGAGGCGCAAGCGGTCGATCTCGTCGTTGGTGGAGGCGTCCTTAGCAATATAGGTATCCGTATGGGGAATATAGGCCTCCGGCTGATAATAGTCGTAATAGGACACAAAATATTCCACCGCGTTGTCGGGAAAAAACGCCTTGAATTCCTCACACAGCTGGCTGGCCAGCGTTTTGTTGTGGGCCAGCACCAGCGTGGGCCGCTGAATTTTCTCAATGACCTTTGCCATCGTAAAGGTTTTTCCCGACCCGGTGACGCCCAGAAGAACCTGCTCGTCCAGCCCGTTTTCAATGCCCTGCGCCAGTTTTTCAATAGCCTCCGGCTGGTCCCCGGAAGGCTCGTAAGGGGAAACGACTTTAAATTTTGGCATAGGCCCTCCTCTCTTTGATTGGAGAAACTCCGAAGCGGCTTCCGCCTCTCCGTCCCGCCTGACGGCGTGAATCAAACTCGGCCCGTCCCGCGGGGCAGGGTCCGTTATTATCCAAAGTAGCCGGAGTCCCGCATGGAGACAAAGTCTCCGTCAGCCACAATGATATGATCTACCAGCTCAATGCCCACGCCCGCAAGGGCTGTGCGCACCTGGTCGGTGGTGGCGAAATCCTCTCCGGAGGGCAGAGCCACACCGCTAGGATGATTATGCGATAAAATCACCGCGCTGGCGTTGGCCAGCAGGGCGTTTTCCACCAGCTTGCGGATATTCAGCTCCGCCCCAGCCACATCTCCCTCGGTCAAGAGTTTGCACAGCAAGAGTTTTCCCTTTCTGTCCAGACACAACTCATAAATCAGTTCGTACTTCTTTCCGTCAAACCGGCGAAGCAGGAATTCTCCCGCCTTTTCCGTGGAATTTAGAATCGCGGGCGCGTTTTCCCGCACCCGGCTCTTCTCCGCCAGCATCGGAACCAGCCGCAGCAGCAGCGCCGCGCTCTGCCCAACGCCCTCCATCTTTTGAAGGTCTTCCACCGGCGCGGCCAGCACCGCCTCCAAAGATCCATACCGGTTCAAAAGCTGGTGGGCCAATGCGTTGGTATCCCGGCGGGGAATCGCGTAAAACAAAAGAAGTTCCAGTGCCTCATGATCGGCAAAGCCCGCAAGTCCGGTTTCCAGAAACCGGCGGCGCATCTTATCCCGATGTCCGTCATGAATGCTCATGCGTATGTCTTCCCCTCGTCGTTTTTAGAATTTACCGCATCATTTGCAAAATAAATCACTTTGTCCGTTAAATTCGGCGGCGGCGCTGAAATTCCCGCCCCACCGCGCACATCTGCCGCTTCGCAACCATTTTCCGCAGGCGCAAGGCGCTGTTGCGGCAGCTATATTAAACCTGTACTCTTGCCGCTCTGCGCCTATTGTACCACAGCCATTTTAATCGTACAAGTGTTTGTGTGCCGAAAATCTTACGGAAGCTGCGGATCGCACAGCGGCCCCGACAGCAGCAAGTGAAAAGGAGGTTTCCTTTCTTCCGAAGACCTCACCCCAATTTTCCGGACGGCCTTGCCAAGACCGTATGTCTCCTTTTTCAGGTAAATACTCAAGAAAACGATTGCAGACTGTTTGCAAGCATTTTTCCGCCGATTCTGCCGCTATTTTTCCCTTTTCTGTGATTTTACAGTTTCAAAGGTTGACAGGGTGCGATTTTTGGCATACTATGAAAGGGAAAAATTAAACAGCGTCCGGTAGGTAAGGCTACCACAGGGATATGGGTTGCTGCCGCAAAATGATGGAGACATCATGAGAGGGTTTGAACAGGCGATATCGAATTTTAAGGTATCATCTAATGCAACTTCACCGCCTTGTGAAGCTAAAGCTTGAACGGTGGAGAGGCCAGAAGGCCTTTCAGCAGTGTTTTTGAGATTTTCCTCAATCGTACCGGGTGGGACGATTGGGGGCTTTTTTATTGTTCGGGGCATTAGGCCCCATTGTAAAACGCAGAAAGGAGGACCCGCGTATGTTGGAATTTGAAAACGAGCGCACGGAACTGGTGGAAAAGATAGAGGAGTTCATCCGCCGAAAACAATATGCCGCTCTGCGGGACCTTCTTTGTCCCATTGAGGCGGCGGATATCGCACTTTTGATGGAGGATCTCCCGGAGGAGGACCTGCCGCTTCTGTTCCGTCTGCTTCCAAAAGAGCTGGCGGCGGAAGTATTCGTGGAGCTGGACTCCGACGAACAGGAACTTTTGATTCAAGGCTTTTCCAACACAGAGCTGAAAGAAGTGCTGGACGAGCTGTATCTGGACGACGCGGTGGATATCGTTGAGGAAATGCCCGCCAACGTGGTCAAGCGCATTTTAAAGCACTCCGACCCGGAGATGCGTAAGAGCATCAACGAAATTCTGAAATACCCCGAGGATTCCGCCGGCAGCATCATGACCACGGAGTTTGTGGATTTGAAAGCCTCCATGACGGTGGAGGACGCCTTCAAGCGCATCCGCCGGACCGGACCGGATAAGGAAACCATCAACATCTGCTACGTCATTGACGATAACCGGCATCTGATTGGCCTTGTCACCATCCGAACGCTGCTGCTGGCCGAGGAAGACGCCGTGATCGGCGACATTATGGAAACCAGCATCGTCTCCGTTTCCACGCTGGACGATCAGGAATACACTGCCCGCAGTCTTTCGAAATACAGCTTTCTGGCCCTCCCCGTGGTGGACACGGAAAACCGTCTGGTCGGTATCGTCACCGTTGACGACGCCATGGACGTTTTGCAGGAAGAAGTCACGGAGGATATCGAGAAGATGGCGGCTATCCTCCCGTCTGACAAGCCGTATTTGAAAACCGGTGTGTGGGAGACGTTTAAGGCTCGCATTCCGTGGCTGCTGCTGCTGATGATTTCCGCCACCTTTACCGGGCAGATTATCTCCAAATTCGAAACCGCTCTGGCTGCCTTCACGGTTCTGACGGCTTATATCCCCATGCTGATGGACACCGGCGGAAACTCGGGTTCGCAGGCAAGCGTCACCGTGATTCGCGGTATTTCTCTGAACGAGATTGAATTCCGTGATCTGCCCCGAGTCCTGTGGAAGGAAGCCCGGGTCGCCCTCTTCTGCGGCGCGGCACTGTCTGCGGCCAACTTCCTCAAGCTGATGCTGGTGGACCGAATGCTGTTCCACAATCCGCTGGTGACGCCCACCGTGGCTCTGGTGGTGTGCGGCACACTGGTATTTACCATTTTTGCGGCAAAGCTGGTGGGCTGCGCCCTGCCGCTGCTGGCAAAGAAAATTGGATTTGACCCGGCCGTAATGGCGTCGCCGTTCATTACCACCATCGTGGATGCAATTTCACTTTTAATCTACTTCCAGTTTGCCTCGATCATCCTCCACATTTAAACCTGATGTTCCACCGATAAGGGCAGGCGTCTGCGTTGCAGACGCCTGCCCTTGTTTTTAGCCGCAAGCGGGAATAAGACAGTTTGGCAACCCCCGGGGGGAAGGCTCTCACCGCGTATTTCAAGTCTTTTCCGGACTCGTCTCCCCTCCTCATAAACGCGAAATTATCCCGCAACCCGAGCGTACCCCTGCGGCTCCGCCGCAGGGGTACGCTTCTCTTCCAAATACGCAGCAGGGATTATTAATTACTTCTTTTTCTCCAGTTCTCTTGCAGGATCGGCAAAGTACTCTCTCACCAGTTTGACAACCACCGGCGACAGGAGCAGCAATGCGACCAGGTTGGGGATTGCCATCAGGCCGTTCAGAGTATCGGCGATGGCCCAAGCCAGATCCAGCTTCATGGTGGCGCCAACCACCATAAAGACGCAGAACAACACCTGATACGGCTTAATGATTTTGCTGCCGAACAGGAACTCTGCGCAGCGGGTGCCATACAGGCCCCAGCTGAGAACGGTGGACAGAGCAAACAGCGTCAAGCCAATCGCCACAACCACGCCGGAAGCCTTTCCGCCAAAGGTGGTGGAGAACGCGGTGATTGCCAGATCCGCGCCGGCGGCCTGCCCAAAGGGGATGTCGATGGCATTGTTGCCGGTGAACGCGCACATCACGGTCAGGGCGGTCAGGGTGCAGATGATGATGGTATCCGCGAAGACCTCAAACACGCCGAACAGGCCCTGCTTGACGGGGCTATCCGTATCGGCGGCGGCGTGAGCGATAGGAGCGGAGCCAAGGCCGGCCTCGTTGGAGAAAACGCCGCGGCCAACGCCCTTCTTGATTGCCTGAGAAATGCCGATGCCGATTGCGCCGCCCAGCACCGCAGAGGGATTGAACGCGCCGCGGAAGATATCGCTGAACACGGTGCCGATGTGCTGAGAATTGGTGACGATGACGATCAGGCAGCCCACGATGTAAATAACAGCCATAAAGGGAACCAGCTTCTCGGTGACATTACCGATACGCTTCAGGCCACCCAGATACACCATCGCGGAGATAATCGCAACAATGATGCCGATTACCAGATAGACGATCTTCAGGGTGCTCTCGGGCAGAGAGGTAAACTGTGTGATCGCGGAGCCGACGGTTGTGGCGATGGTGTTGACCTGCGTCATGTTGCCAATGCCGAAGGCCGCCAGCATACCAAAGGTCGCAAACACAGCGCCCAGCCATTTCCAGTTTTGACCCAAGCCGTTTTTGATGTAGTACATGGGGCCGCCGACCCAGTCGCCCTTGTCGTTGCGCTCGCGGTACTTAATTGCCAAGGTTACCTCGGCAAACTTCGTGCACATGCCGAACAGTGCGGAAACCCACATCCAGAAAATTGCGCCGGGACCTCCGGCGGCGATTGCACCGCAGACGCCGGCGATATTGCCGGTGCCCACCGTGGCAGCCAGAGCGGTGGTCAGTGCCTGAACAGGCGTCACTGAGCCTTCCTTGGCCTCCACCTTATGGAAGCACTTGCCGATGGTGTGTTTCATTGCGTAGCCGAACTTGCGGAACTGCAGGAATCCGGTGCGGATTGTGAAGTAGACGCCCGTGCCGACGATGAGCAGCATCATCGGTACGCCCCAGACAAACCCATTGATTACATCGTTAATCTGAGCAATCATCTCTGCCATTGTAAAGTATCCCCCTCTTCCTTTTCGTTCGCGGTTCCTCCGCGGAATTTTTAGGTATCCACAGCTTGCGGGACATGCAAGACTGTATATACCCCTCACCGTTTTTATCTTACCACTTTTATTAAAATGTTGCAATAAATAGCTTAACGTTTTCTTTACATTTGTTTAATTGTAACAATAATTCCAAATTGAATTTCTGTATTTCACAAATTTTTCCAATTAAATGGCAGGTCACCCGAAAAACTGCATCGGGGAACGTCGCTTGTAACTGGCGATCTTCGGTCCGGCGTTAAGAACCTCGTTCAACCTTCCTAAAATTCCGTTTAGAGATTTTTACGCAGACCTCTTCGGCCATCTGCCTTTCGGACTTTTTCGGCTTTTTCCCAAAATTGTCTCCTTGTCAAATTGCACAATTACGCGTTCTAATCCTCTTGTTTTCATGACGCTTATCCTCCGTTTTGCACATTTCATTTCTTCATACCACATATGATATTTGTTTGTTTCGTTCCCCAGTAGAAAACATTTGTAGTTCTCAGCAGGATTTTGTGAAATTTTAGGATTGTACTTTTTATGGTGAGGCGTATGATAACACCCAAATCAGGGACTCGCAGTCGGCGGCGGAACGGCCGTCCGAGGCCGAGCCTGCGCGTTTTACCTGAGAGGGTTTGTGTGTATGAGAGAAATTCCCGCAATCAAACAATAAGGATAAGGAGAGAGCGATCATGACATTTTCTGATTTCGTCGATCAGGTCGACGGATTTGTCTGGGGACCTGTCATGCTGGTGCTGCTGGTCGGCACCGGTATCTTCCTGACAATCCGCACCGGTTTTCTTCCTTGGCGTAATTTGGGTTACGCACTTCACAGTGTGATGAGCAAGGAAGCCCGCACCACCCAGCACGGCACCGGAGACGTTTCCCCGTTTTCCGCACTGATGACGGCGCTGGCCGCCACCATTGGTACCGGCAACATAGTCGGTGTTGCCACCGCGCTGGCAATCGGCGGCCCCGGCGCGTTGGTCTGGATGGAGATTTCCGCCGCGTTTGGCATTACGTCCAAATTCTCCGAATGCATGTTGGCGGTTAAGTACCGTGAGCGCAACGAAAAGGGCGAGATGTCCGGCGGGCCGATGTATGTAATGAAAAAGGCGCTGGGCAGCAAGTTTGGCGTGGTGCTGGGCTTTTTGTTCGCCCTGTTCACGGTCATTGCCTCCTTCGGCATCGGCGATATGACGCAGGCCAACTCCATCGCCAACTCTGTCAATTCCACCTTCACGATTCCCAACTGGATCACCGGCGCGGTGATCACGGTGTTATCCCTGATCATTGTTATCGGCGGCATTAAGAGCATTTCCAAAGTTTCCTCCGTGGTGGTCCCCGTGATGGCCGTGTTTTATCTGATTGCGGGGCTTATCGTAATCTTCGGAAACCTCTCCGCCGTTCCCGCCGCCATCGTCACGATGTTTAAAATGGCGTTCAGCCCCGCAGCTGCCGCAGGCGGCTTTGCGGGCACCATCACCACCTCTATTCTGGGCGCAGCCCGGTTCGGCGTGGCCCGCGGGTGCTTCTCCAATGAGGCGGGCATGGGTTCCGCGGCGATTACCGCCGCCTCCGCCACCACGGACAATCCCGTCCGGCAGGGTTACATCAACATGACCGGCACTTTTTTCGACACCATCGTGATCTGCACCGTCACCGGTCTTGCCATCTGCTCTTCCGGAGTGCTGGGGGCAACCAATGCCGACGGCAGCGTGGTCAACGGCTCCGCACTGACCATTTTGGCTTTTCGCACCGTTTTGGGCGAAGTGGGTGCGGTCCTCGTGACAATCGGAATCGCACTGTTCGCCTTTTCCACCATTTTGGGATGGGAATACCACGGCGAAAAAGCCTTTGAATACCTCTTTGGTACAAAGCCCGTGATGCTCTACCGCGTCGCCTTTGCTCTTGTTGCCTTTGTGGGCGCCACACAGGAGCTGGCTGTGGTTTGGAACATCTCCGATATCTTCAACGCCTTGATGGCCATCCCTAATTTGATCACGCTGCTGCTTTTGTCCGACACCATCGCCAAGGATATGAAGGAGTTCCAGCCGCAGGTCGTTTTGCAGAAGAAGGCTTGGAAAGAAGCCCGCCGCAGAGGCGAAAAAGCGGCTGCCTGAGCCGCTCTGACTTTTGTGTGAAATAGGTTCAGACCGGCGTTTAAAAGCTTCGGCCCCGCGCGTTCAGCCCTTCGTTCGCGCGATGGTTTTTTAAACGCTTCCCTCACAGTCTGCCTGTTTCCAAAGGCGGCGTCCCGAACGGGACGCCGCCTTTTTTCCTGCGCGAAGCCGCTTGGCCGGAAAAGGCGCGTTTTTTGCGCATACCGCGGAAGAAAAGAGAAAGAATTTGTGGACAGGGGATTAATTTTTATTGGAAACGTTGCAATTTCAGGAAAAAATGGTATGATACTGGATGTTGAGAAATCCTAAAATTTGAAAGCGAAGGACTTGATTCCATGACAAAGATCGACATTATTTCCGGCTTTCTTGGAGCTGGGAAAACAACGCTCATCAAAAAGCTGCTGGCGGAAGCCTATCAGGGCGAAAAGCTGGTGCTGATTGAGAACGAATTTGGTGAGATCTCCATTGACGGCGGATTCTTGAAAGATTCCGGCGTGCAGATCTCCGAGATGTCCTCCGGGTGCATTTGCTGCTCGCTGGTAGGCGATTTCAACAAGGCGCTCAAGGATGTGCAGCAGCAGTTTCACCCCGACCGCATTTTGATTGAACCCTCCGGCGTGGGCAAGCTGAGCGACGTGATTGCCGCCGTACAGAACACCATCGAGGAAGCTCCGGAGATGATGCTGAACAGCTTTGTCACCGTGGCGGACGCGTCCAAGGTGAAGGTCTACATGAAAAACTTTGGCGAGTTTTACAACAATCAGGTGGAATCCGCCGGGACCATCATCCTCTCCCGGACGCAGAAGCTGTCCGCTGAAAAGCTGGACGCGGCGGTGGCCATGCTGCGGGAGAAAAATCCCAATGCCGCTATCCTCACCACCGCTTGGGATCAGCTGGATGGGAAAACCATCCTCTCCGCCATTGAAAAAGTCTCTTTGGCGGACGAGCTGCTCCAGCGCATCCGCCAGGAGCACGAGGCCGACGAGGCGGAGCACGCCCACCATCACCACGACCATGACCACGATGAGCATGAGCATCATCATGACCACGACGAACACGAGCATCACCATGATCACGACCACGCGTGCAACGATCCCAACTGCTCCTGCCACCATCACGACCATGACGACGGACATGAGCATCACCATCATGACCACGATCACGATGAACACGAGCATCATCATGACCATGACCACGAGTGCAGCGATCCCAGCTGCTCCTGCCACCACCATCACCACGCCGACGAGGTCTTCACCAGCTGGGGTGCGGAAACGCCCAAGACCTTTACCGAATCTGCGATCCGGGACATCCTCAAGAAGCTGGACACCGGGGAATACGGCAAGATTTTGCGGGCCAAGGGCATCGTTCCCTCTGCCGACGGCGGCTGGATCAACTTCGATTATGTGCCGGAGGAAGCCGACGTTCGCAAGGGCAGCCCCGACTATACCGGCCGCCTGTGCGTCATCGGCGCAGAACTGGACGAGGGCAAGCTGAAAACGCTGTTCGGCCTGTAAGGACGAGGCGCAATTACTGTAAAGGACTTTTCATTTATGGATATTCCCGTTTATCTGATCGCCGGATTTTTAGACGGCGGCAAGACCAATTTTATCAACGGCATTCTGGAAGACGGCTTTGCCCGGGAAGACAAGACTCTTTTGCTCTGCTGCGAAGAGGGCGAGGAGGAATACAATCAAAAGGCTCTGGACAACGTCACGGTTGTGACGTTGGAGAACGAGGAGAATTTGACCTGCTCGTTCTTAAAGGAGTGCGAAAAAAAGTACAAGCCCCGTCAGGTGTTGATCGAATACAACGGCATGTGGCAGATGGAGCGGCTGTACCGGGATGTGCTGCCCGCCAACTGGGTGCTGTACCAGATCATGTGCATGGTGGAGGCGTCCACCTTTGAAAGCTATGCCAAGAACATGGGCCAGCTGATGATGGAGAAGATCACCAACGCGGACATGCTGGTGTTCAACCGCTGCACCCCGGAGCTGCGGGAAAGTCTGCGCAAGCGGAACCTGCGGATGGTGAACCGCCGGGCCGACATCTATCTGGAAAATAACGACGGCACCAGCGAGGACTATCTCACCGGAGACGAATGCCCCTTCGACATGTCACAAGACGTGATCGACATTCCCGACGACGACTTCGGCGTGTGGTACGTGGACGTGATGGACCATCCGGACCGATATAAAGACAAGATGGTTCACATGAAGCTGGTCATGTGCCACTCCAAAAACTTCCCCGGCATCGACTGCCCCGGTCGGTTTGCCATGGTGTGCTGTGAGAAGGACGTAACCTTCCTCGGTCTGATTGCCAGAGGCTCGGGATTGGATCAGTATAAAAACCACGACTGGATGGAGGTCACGGCCAAAATGGGCGTGGAAAAGCACAAGGCCTATAAGGGGCTGGGACCGGTGATGAACGTTGTTTCCGTGGGTCCCTGCGAGAAGCCCGCGCAGGAAGTTGTGTCGTTCTGAGGTAGTTTTTGATTCCATTTTGTTGAACTATGTCGAAAAAATACCCTTCGTTGTCATTTTTGGCGACGGAGGGTTGTTTTTTTGACCGGCTTGGCAAAGAACACGGTTTCCGCCCTTATGAAAGGGCGTTGGAACTGCGGCGCGTTTCCTCTGTGGGGTCCGCGCCTCAGCTTCCCCGGCCTTGCAATTCTTCAAAATTCGGATATAATGGAAACACCAATTGTTGAAAAAGGAGCTTCGCTTTGAAGAAAGAAAATTTTCCCGTCCGCATGGGCATCCTCTCCTCTGTTCTAACGGCGGTGGCGCTGTCAGGCTGTATCACTTTACTGGCTCTCTGGCTTCAGCCAAATGCCTTACGCACCATCCTGTCGGTGTTTCGGGGCAGCCCTCTTTTGATTGTGCTGAACGCGCTGCCGGTAGGCCTTCTGGTGGTGCTGTTCGCATTCTTATTCCAAAATGTATTTTACAGCGCCGCACTGGTGAATCTGGTGGTGTGCGGTCTATCCATCGCCAACCGCATCAAAATTGAGGTGCGGGATGAACCGGTCTTTCCCCGGGATCTGACATTATTGAAAGAAGTCGGAAGTGCCATGGGGTCTTACGACATCCGGTTCCCCGTCTCCGCCATTGCCGTGGTCATCGGCAGCTGCATTTTGCTGCTTGTGCTGGGGATTTTTCTGCGGTGTAAACCGTTCTTCCCTAACAGCACGGGCAGGCGGTGGGTCGTCCGTCTGGGCGGCGCGGCAGCGTCCCTCGCCATTTTGGTAGGGCTGATCTTCACGGTTTACGCCTCCAAAAGTCTTTACGACTCCTTCCCCGTTTCCAACGCTTACTATGTCCCTTCCGTGTTTAACGAGCTGGGATTCCCCTACTGCTTCACCCACCACTTTACCACCTATACCGTGGACAAGCCCGCCGGGTTTGTCCGGAGCGAAGCGGAAGGCTGGGACAGCGGTGAGACGGTCCCCGGGCAGAAGCCGCCTGTACACGTGGTCATGGTGATGAACGAGGCGTTTTCCGATTTGACGGACGACTCCGCCTTCACCTACACAGCGGAAAATGATCCGCTTCCCAATCTCCACGCTCTGCGCAGCGACCCCAATTGTATCTCCGGACATGTGGTGGTTCCCGGCTTCGCGGGGGGCACTGCCAACACGGAGTTTGACGTTTTGACGGGAATGCAGACCAACGCCCTTTCCGCCAGCACCACCTCGGCTTTCCGAGCGGTGAATCGGAATTTGGACAGCCTGTACCGCATTTTCGACGCCGACGCCTACCAAACCTCCTTCTTCCACCCCGGCGACTCTTGGTTTTACAACCGGGAGAACGTATACCGCTTTTTAGGCGCGGAGAAAATCGAATTTGCGGAGGATATGGAAAATCTGGAATACAAGGGCCGCTGGGTTACCGACGACTATATGGCGGGCCAGATCGAGCAGACCTTTGAAAACGCCGTATCCAACGGAAAATTCCTGTTTAACTACACGACCACCATTCAAAACCATATGTCCTACACCGCCGACAAGTACGGCGCGGACTCCGATTATTCTCCGGTGCAGACCTCGGCCACTCTTTCCGATGTGGCGCAGACGCTGCTCTCCGTCTATATTAAAGGCGCGCGGGATGCAGACACCATGCTGGGTCGGCTGAGGGACTATTTTTCCGCCAGCAGCGAACCGGTGGTGCTGGTGTTCTGGGGCGACCATCTGCCGTATCTGGGAGACAATCAGCTGGCCTATAAAGAGCTGGGCATGGACTTGACCCCGGAGGAAAACGGCTCCGCCAGCTTCCTGCGCTCTTATGAAACCCCGTATGTGATCTGGGCCAACGACGCGGCGGCGCAGGCTCTGGACTGGGAGAAGAGCGTAACCGCTGCGGCGCTGCCCAAGGACGGAACCATCAGCGCCTGCTATCTGGGGGCAACGGTGCTGGAGCTAACCGGGCGGGCAGCGGAGTCCCCTTGGTTCCAGTATCTGACCGACCTGCGCCGGGAGCTGCCGGTCATCCAAAAGGAGACGGTGATGCTTTCCGACCAGAGTATCGTCCGGGCGGACGCACTCAGCGCCGACCAGACCGCTCTGATCGCAAAGCTGCGAAATTGGAGCTATTACAAACTGAAATACAAGGATGTAGGCTGATGGGTCAGCGAAGCCATGAGATTGCCTTTTGCGGCGTGTCCGCGGCCATAGGAACGGTGCTGCTGCTTTTGGGCGGACTGATTCCCGGAGCTACGTACTGTGCGCCGATGCTGGGGATGCTGCCGCTGCTGCCCGCGCTGGCGGAATACGGCTGGCGGCCTGCCCTCAGCGTTTACGCTGTGACGGCGGCGCTGGCGCTGCTGCTGGCTCCGGACAAGGAACTGGCGGGGGTTTATCTGTTCCTGGGGTATTACCCGGTTTTGCAGCCCGCGCTGGATCGCATTTCCAGCCGCCTTTTGCGGACAGTGTGCAAGCTGGCGGTGTTCAACGGGGCGGTTCTGGCGCTGTATTTCCTGCTGCTGCACGTATTGGGACTCAATCTTTTGGAATCGGAATTTGCCGCATATTCCAGACCGTTTCTGCTGGTCCTGCTGGCAGGAGGGAATCTGGTGTTTCTCCTTCTGGACCGGGCGCTGCGGCAGCTGGCGCTGCTATGGCGGTATCGGCTGCGAAGGCTCTTTTTCCGGCACTGAGTTTATTGTCGAAAGAAATTGCGCTCTTTTTTCCACCGGGACAGGCAGACGAAACGGCCTCTCCAAACGCCCATGGGCGTTTGGAGAGGCCGTCGCTTTTTTAATATGCGTTATCCTTGGGTGATTTCGTCGGCTTTTGCCGTCACTTCGCGGAGGTTTCGTCTCCGGCGGGCGTATTTTCCGCCTGCCCGTGGAAATGAAGATACGCCTTTTCCCCGGCGGCGCCGCCGATCACCTCGGCCAGCTCCGCCGCCGTGGCGGCGCGGATGGCCTTGAGGGAACCGAAACGCTTTCGCAATGCCTCCCTGCGCTTCGGACCCACACCGGGAATATCGTCCAGCGCGGAGCGGAGCGCGTTTTTCCGGTGACTGTCCCGATTATAGGTGATGGCGAAACGGTGCGTCTCCTCTTGAATCTGCCCAACGAGGGCGAACACCGCCTGATTGGCTTGAATGCCGATCTCCATCCCCTCTGGCGTCACCAGCGCGCGGGTGCGGTGGCGGTCATCCTTCACCATGCCAAAAATGGGGATGGACACGCCGAAGCCTTGGGTGACCTCCAGCGCGGTTTTGGCGTGGACCTCGCCGCCGTCGATCAAAAACACGTCCGGCAGGGGCAAAAACTTTTCATCCCCGTCCGCCGCCCTCTGGAGTCTGCGGCGCAGGACTTCCCGCATGGAGGCATAGTCGTCCGGATGGCCCTGCACGTCCTTGATCTGAAAGCGGCGATAGGCGCTTTTCAGCGGCCTGTCGCCGCTGTACACCACCATGGAGGCCACGATCTCGCTGGAGCCGGTGTTGGAGATATCATAAGACTCCATCCGCTTAGGTGGCTGAGGAAGGCCCGTCATCTTTGCCAAAAGCTGTAAGGTCTGGCTGCTGCGCTCCTCTCGCGAGGTGGCCCGCTCCGCCTCCTCGGCGGCGTTTCGGCGGGCCATTTCCAAAAGCTCTGCCTTTTCTCCCCGCTGGGGAACGTGGACCCAGACCTTGTGTCCCGCCCGCTGGGTCAGGGCCTGAGACAGTTCCTCGCAGTTCCCGGAATCGGCAGGTATCAAAATCTCGTGGGGCAGCAGCGCCCGCGGCAGGTAATACTGCGCGGTGATGGCGGAGAGCATTTCCCCCTCGTCCTCGTCACCGGGGACGGCAAAAAGCTCCGTCTCCCGCCCCGCCAGATTTCCCTCCTCCATGTGGAGGACGGCGTAACAGCATTTAGCCCCCTTGTAAATCCCCCAGATGTCCGTGTCGGCGCAAAGGCCCGCAATCACCGTCTGCTTTTTCCCCAGCGCACCGATGGCGGACACCCGATCCCGGAGAACGGCGGCCCGTTCAAAGTGGAGCGCTTCCGCCTCCCGGGCCATCTCCTCGGTCATCTCCCGGAGAAGCTGCTTGGATTTTCCCTCCAGCAGTGCCGCCGCCTGAGACATACGGGCGCGGTAATCCTCCTCCGCCATGCCGGGGCGGCACCACCCATCGCACCGACCCATGTGATAGTTGAGACAGGGCCGCTCACCGCCAATGTCCTGCGGAAATTTTCGGTTGCAGGTGGGCAGCTTCAACGCGGCGCACACCGCGTCAATGGCCTGTCGCGTTTCAAACCGGCCGCCAAAGGGGCCGAAGTAGCGCGCACCGTCCTCCGTAAACCGGTGGACCATGGAAAAGCGGGGATAGGCCCCTTTGGAAAGACGCACAAAGGGATAGCCCTTGTCGTCCTTAAGCAGAATGTTGAAGCGGGGCATGTGCCGTTTGATGAGGGAGTTTTCCAGCACCAGCGCCTCCCACTCACTGGAGACGAAGATCGTGTCGAAATGGTCTACCTCGGCTACCATTTTCCGGGTCTTCACCGTGTGGGACGCGCTGTCCTGAAAATACTGGCTGACCCGGTTTTTCAGTTTTTTCGCCTTGCCCACGTAAATGACCTTGCCGGTTTTGTCCATCATCAGATAGACCCCCGGTTTCAGCGGCAGGTCGTTGGCCTTTTCCCTCAGTTCGTCTTTCGTCATGCGCGGCCCTCCCCTCTTTTCAAAATCAGGCAAAAAGAAAACCCCGCGTCACCGCGGGGTGAAAGAGGTCACGGCGGCCTCTTTTTTTCTCTCTTTCTCCCAAAGGAGATTTCAAAGCGCGGGTAAAAAAGTTATTCGCCGAAGTTATTCTTGACCAGCTCCACCAGCGCGGAGACAGCTTCCTTCTCGTCGGTCCCGTCGGCAATCAGCGTGATGGTGGTCCCCATGACGATGCCAAGGGAGAGAACGCCCAGCAAGCTCTTGGCGTTGACCCGGCGGTCTTCCTTCTCCACCCAGATCCCGCTTTTGAACTCATTTGCCTTTTGGATAAAGAACGTCGCGGGCCGCGCGTGAAGACCCACCTCGTTGTTCACCGTGATTTCCTGCGTATACATATGCAGCACTCCTTTTCCCAAACGCCTTCATGAAACTCCGCATAACAGGCAATTTTCTTCCTTTATCATATCCGTTTTTTGCAAAAACGTCAACAGGGTTTTACAGAAACATTTTAGAAATACAACGGCAAAAGTTCCGTGTTTTCGTTGCTTTCAACAAACCATGTCTACTATTCCGTCGTTCTTTTGTGCGTAATTTTATTTTGCCGAAAAGTTGTGAATTTCTCCAAATCCAGACGAATCAAAACCGGGGCTGTCGCTTCGCGGCAGCCCCGGTCCATCAGCGAAGAAACGGGAAATTAATAGTTGAGCGCTTTGATCTGGAAGAAGCTCTGGGGATGCTTGCACACAGGACACACCTGCGGCGCGTTCTCCGCGATCTCGACATGACCGCAGTTGCGGCAGAACCACATGACCTTTTCGCCCTTCTTGAACACTTCGCCCTTTTTCAGGTTGTCCAGCAGCTTCAGATACCGCTCCTCATGGGTCTTTTCGATCTTGGCCACGCCCTCAAACTGAGCGGCCAGCGCCAAAAAGCCCTCTTCCTCAGCGGTCTTGGCCATCTCGGCATACATCTGGGTCCACTCCTCGTTTTCCCCAGCGGCAGCGGCGGCCAGATTCTCCTCGGTGGTGCCCACGCCGCCCAGCGCCTTGAACCACAGCTTGGCGTGCTCCTTTTCGTTGCCGGCAGTCTCCTCAAAAATCGCGGCGATCTGCTCGTAGCCATCCTTCTTTGCCTGGCTGCCATAGTATGTATACTTATTGCGGGCCATGCTTTCGCCTGCAAACGCCTTCCACAGATTGGCCTCCGTCTTGCTTCCCTTCAGTTCCATAATAAAATACCCCTTTCAAAAATATGTTTAAGCCTTTTTTTCCTGTTTTCCCGCACACTGCGGGCAGACACCATAAAACATGAGCGCGTGGCTTGTGACTTGACATCCCCCCGCACCCGCAAGAAAATCCAGCCCTGCGTCATACGGAATTTCAACATCGCTGACCTTCCCGCACGCTTCACAGGTGAAATGCGCATGAGGTTTGGTGTTGCAGTCGAACCGGACCGTGGGGCCGGGCAGTTCCTGAAGGCGGCCATCCTGCGCCATCTGATGAAGATTGCGGTAGACGGTGCCCAGACTCAGCTTGGGCAACTCGGGCTTCAGGCTGGCAAATACCATTTCCGCCGTGGGATGCTCTTTGCTTTCCCGCACGATCTGATAAATCTTTTCCCGCTGGAAAGAGTAGCGATGCAAAAGCATGGATTCTCCTCTCTAAAGTTATTTAGTAATAATTTCTATTATTGTTATATCATGGTATTCTACAATATGCAAGCGCTTTTTTTAAAAGTACCCGAATTTTTTATCGCCGCAAAAAACCGCGCCCCCACCAAACGCAGTGGGCAGCGCGGTTGAAAGCTGGAAATTGCCGGGCGGCGCTTTAAAAGTGAAATCTTCTGCGCACTTCTTCCCGAAGGGAGGGAACACGCCGCACTACCAGCAGTGGGATGCAAAGTCCCACGCAGCTGGCAGCCACGATCAGCGACCATCCCGGCGACCATACGCCGTGAAAATACAGGTCGCCGCAGGCCTCCATCCCCACGCAGAAAACGGCCACAGCGGCAAGGCTCAGCGTCACCGTGGTCAAAACGGAATGGCCCCGCCGCAGCAGAAAGCTCAATATGCAAACCACCGCCGCTGCCAGAAGCAGCATCGGCACGGCAAGACCCCGAAACCAGTCCCATCCATCCATCGCCAGCGCGATGAGCGCCACATACACCGCCACCGCGCCCACGTCCACGGTGAGCCGCGTCCAAACGGGTATCCATCGGTCTGCCAGCAGCGGCAGCACAAACCAGATCCACAGCATCGCCGCCGCGCCCACCACAAACAGGTGCCAGCTGTACTCGGGCTTTAGAGCCAGATTTAAAAGGGCACAGCAAAGGCTCACCGACGCCAGCATGGAGGTTGCCAGCAGCGCCACGGCCTTTCGTGGAACAGGAGCCACCTCTGCTTGCCGGGTGGGAAAAAAGGGCGGATGGTCCGCCGCCGGCTGGCTGGCGGGGTCGTTCACCGCCGTGCCGCACAGGGGACAGCTTTTCACGGCGGCGTCCAATTCCACTCCGCAGTGTACGCAATAAGGCATTTTATGACCATTCCTTTCGCATCGCTTCCGGGCACAAAAGGCCATGAGACGAAATGGCCCTATTGTGCCTGTTTTTCGGTTGCCCTCTAAGCGGCAAGAAAAGCGCACGGAAATAAAGTCTGAACTTGTTTCAAATCCTATTCCCTTCTTCCCGTGTGCGTTCGATTGCTCTCAATGTGAACGGGAAGTCCCTCCCGCACCAGAAAACGGAAAAATTCCCGCTCCGTATCCGCGTCCACCTGTGTCCCCGCCACGGTGATCTCCATGAGATTGCCATAGCTGATCGAGGCCACATGAGGCCGGGGAACGGTGGCCTGCCCCAGCACCACCTCCATGTGGTGGATGTGGGGCTGCATGGCCTCCGGCACAGTAAACGCACCGGGGTTTGTAAATGTGGCGCTAAAGGGACGCACGCCCCGTGTCCGATAGTTGTGAGCCACAATGGGATTTTTCAGCACCCGGGGAATCAATTGCAGCGCGCGGTTGGACTGGTAGCGGACATTTCGGGTGATTTGGGCCTGCATCTCCTGCGGTGTGGTGTGCAGCTTCATATAGTGGCGCACCTGTGCCGCCACCTGCGCAAATTGGTATTCCCCCAGCGCCGGGTCAAAGCCGGGCTGAACGGTGACGAGGAAGTTTCGCAGCGTTTGCGACGGAAAATAGGGCCGCAGATTTACCGGAACCGCCAACGTCACAGGCCGCATCCGGTGATAGTTCTCCCGCCGCTGCTTTTCCGCCAACACCCACAGCAGCGCCGCCGCCAGATACTCCGTGACCGACACCTGATAGCTTCGCGCCTTTTCCCGCAGCTTGTCCACCGGCACAAAGCCCATTGTGACATGAAACGTGTAAAACGGTTCCGCTTCCCCCCGGTTGGAGTAGGCCCGCTTCACCAGCGGCAGCCTCCGTGCGGCGGGGCCGACGTAACGGACGTAAGCATCCTCCAGCTCCTCCCGCCGGGGCGGCTCCCGCAGATCCAGCACCCCGTCCCCCGCCGGAACATCCACGCCAATCTGCCGCAGATATTCCGCCAGCAGGGTGCGGAAAAAGGTCAGCGCCCCCGCACCATCCGCCAGCGCGTGAAAGGCCTCTATGGAGATGCGGTTTTGATAGTAATAAAAACGGACCAGCCACCCGGCGTCCTCATGGAACCGCACGGGCTGGCAGGGCGCGGATACATCCGCCTTCAAAAAAGGCCCCGGCGCGGTGTTGGGTTCGAAGTAATACCAGAACACCCCCCGCCGGATGCGCATGGTAAAGCCGGGAAAGCGTGGCATCACTTTGTCGATGGCGTTTTGCAGGGCGGCAGGAACCACCGGCTCCGTCATCACCGCCGAGAAGCGATACACCGCGGAATACTCCTCCCGCTGGAGCGCGGAATAGAGCACGCCCGCATTGTCCAGCTTATACCATTGTTTCTTTTTCGCCATGGCGCGCCCTCCTTTTTTTATATCTTACCATGCGAAGACCTCTGCCGCAAGAGTGAGCTGCCCGCTGTGGCCGCCCTCCAAGGCTTATTTGCTTTCGGTGGGGCACAGAACGGACTGCGCCGCAACCCCAAAATAATTTGCCGGATACCATATTGTCTAACTTTTCAAGTGCTTCAAACCGAAAGCTAAGAAAAAGACGTGTGTTTTTTTGAAAACTATGCTATTATAAAGGCCCATTGATTGATTTTTATAAAGGAGGCCCGTTATGGATCCGTCCCGCAAAGTGCTCAAAGGTGCGCTGGCGCAGCAGCGCAAGTCCGCCGAGACTCGCCGCCTCGCCCCCGCCATGCGGGTGCTCAAGGCCCTTCACAGCGCCGGTGCGCCGGAGGCGCAGACAGTGGAAGAATTGGAAAAACAGCGCCGGGGGCAGGAGCTTTTGGGCAATCTCACCGCTGACATGGCGGACATGAGCTGGGAACCCTTTGACCTTGCTGGGATGCCCGCGGCATGGATGCGGATGCAGCGGCCGCATCGGCGCAAGCGCGCCGTGCTGTACTGCCACGGCGGCGGCTACACCAGCGGAAATCTGGGATACTCCAAGGTTCTCGCCTCCAAGCTGACCAAGGCCACCGGTTATGATGTGCTGACCTTTGAATACCGTCTCGCCCCGGAACACCCTTACCCCGCTGCGGTGGAAGACGGACAGCGGGCATGGGACTATTTGATGCAGCTGGGCTACGGGGCGCGGGACGTGGTTTTGGCCGGGGACAGCGCGGGAGGCAATCTGGCTCTGGTGCTGTGCCACCGGCTGAAGGCCGCCGGGCGAATGCTGCCCGCGGCGCTGATCCTAATGTCCCCTTGGACGGATATGACCGCCTCCGGCCCGTCCTATGCGGAGCGAAAAGAGATCGACCCCATGCTGACCTTGGAATATATCCACAGCGTCCGGGCCGTGTACGCCGGGAATCAAGATCTGTGCAGCCCCAGCCTTTCCCCCCTGTTTGGGGATTTTGCGGGCTTTCCACCCACCCTCATTCAGGTGGGAACCCATGAAATTCTATACTCCGACGCAGAGCAGCTGCGAAACGCCATGCTGTCGGCAGGAGCAGAGTGCCGATTAGAGGTCTGGGAGGACATGTGGCATGTTTTCCAAATGTTTCCGATTAAAAAAGCGGCGGCGGCCATGGAACAGATTACTCGATTCCTGCTGGAACTGCTTTAAAATCCGGGCAAAAGAAAATTTGCGCCGTTCCCGTCAGATTCCAGTTGATAATTTGAAAAATTTATAGTAGAATAAGAATGTTCTGAATCAAGTCCTCCGCTTGCAGCCGCGGAGCCGGTCTCGCGCAATGGACGCCCGCTAATCATGTCAGGCGGGGAACCGAGCAGCATCGTGCGGGATGTTCCATGTGCCGCGAGGGCGCCGGTTCCGTGGCTGCAAACGGAGGACTTGTTCTGTTTATTGAAAGGAGATGTGGGAGATGTATCAGGCGCTATACCGCAAGTGGCGGCCCAAAACGTTTTCTGACGTGATTGGCCAGTCCCACATCACCGAAACGCTGAAGCGACAGGTGGCGGAAGGCCGAACGTCCCACGCCTACCTTTTCACCGGCACCCGGGGAACCGGCAAAACCACCTGTGCGAAAATTCTCGCCAAGGCGGTCAACTGCGAGCATCCGGTAGACGGCGATCCCTGCAATGTGTGCCCCAGCTGTCTGGGCATTGAAAACGGCACGTTTTTGGATGTGCTGGAACTGGACGCCGCATCCAACAACGGCGTGGATCAGGTCCGGGCCTTGCGGGACGAGGCGATTTATTCCCCCGCCAACGTGAAAAAACGGGTCTATATTGTGGACGAGGTCCACATGCTGTCCGTTCCGGCGTTTAACGCTCTTTTGAAAATTTTGGAGGAGCCGCCGGAGCATCTCATGTTCATTCTGGCGACCACGGAGCTGCACAAGGTTCCCGCCACCATTTTGTCCCGCTGTCAGCGGTATTCCTTTAAGCGCATCACGCCCCGGGATGTGGAGAAACGGCTCACCTATGTCGCCGGGCAGGAAGGCATCGACCTGAGGCCGGACGGCGCGGAGCTTTTGAGCCGTCTGGCGGACGGAGCCTTGCGGGACGGACTGAGCCTTTTGGATCAGTGCGCCGCGGCAGGAGGGGTGATTGATTCCGCCGCCGTGCTGGAGGTTTTGGGCCTTGCTGGAAACCTCCAGACCGCCCAGCTGATGGACTGCATTTTGCAGCGGGACGCGAAGGCGGCGCTTCTGCTTTTGAACCAGCTGTACGCCGGGGGCAAGGACGTGGGTGCCGTTTTGAACGAGCTGTCCACCCTGACCCGGGACCTGCTTCTGCGCCGGACCGCCCCGGAGGGCGGAGCCGCGCTGCTGTCCGGCGGCTTTGACGCCGCCACGCTGGACAGGCTGGAACGGGACATACCCGGCAGCCGTCTTTTGTATCTGGCCACCACCTTGCAGCGCTCCACGGCTGATCTCTATTATAGTTCCAACCGCCGCACGGACGCGGAGCTTTGTCTCCTGCGCCTTTGCGACGAAACGCTCTCCGGCGATCTCAGCGCCCTCACCGCCCGCATTCAGCGCGCGGAGGACACGCTGGCCCGTCTCCCGGCGCTGATGAGCGGCGGCGCTCTTCCCCGGCAGGAGGAGTCCGCTCCGGCCCGTTCCGCGCCGAAAGCACCTGTGCGGGAACCTGCGCAAAAGCCCGCCGTGAAAACATCTCCCGCTCCGGCGGATGCGCCCCCTTGGGACGAGGAAAAACCGCCTCTGCCGGAGGAACCGCCCTTTGACGAGGAGCGCCCCCCCCTGCCGGAAGAACCGCCGGAGACGGGTGATCCGTCTTTCCCGGAAAGGTTTACGGCAGTGGAACCACACTCAGAGCCTTTGGCTGTTCACGCCTCGGCTCCGCCTGCCGCACAGGAACCAACCGCTCCCCCGCCCGCAATCCGTGCGGCAGAATCCGCCCCGGCGGAAAGCGTCTCCGGTGCAACCGGCGGCGCGGCGTGGTGGCGAGCGTTGGCGGAGGAATGCAAGGGTCGTCTCCCGCCCATGTACCGGGCGTTTCTGGACAAGTGCAAGGGCGAGCTGAAGGACGGCACGGTCACGGTCTATGCCCCCGACGAAATTGTAAAGGGCCGGTTGGACAACGACCGGGTTCTGAGCGCTTTGCAGGAGTTGGGCGCGTTAAAGGCCGGCGGACCGGTAACAGTTCGCTTTTCCGTGGGCAGCGGCCCCGTCTCCTCGCCGGAGGACAAACTGTTGGATTTGATCCAGATGGGAAGTCAGCTGGACCATTTCACCGTTCAGTAAAAACAGTCCGAGACTGTTTTTTGGCTGTGCGGCCCCACCGCTGCGCGGGGCCGGCGGCCGCCTATAAAGGAAAAAAACATCTTGATAAAGGAGCAGACAGTTATGAGTTACAGTGCCCGCCGCGGATTTACCAGCGGCAGTATGCGCCCCACCGGGGCCGCCCGCCAGCAGGAGATGCAGCAGAAGATTCAGGAGATGCAGGCAGCCATGACCGCCGCACAGGACGCGGTGGAGGTTCAGGAATTTACCGCAAGCGTCGGCGGCGGCGTGGTCGAAGCCAAGGTCAACGGCAAGAAGGAAGTTCTGGGCGTGACCATTAAGCCGGAGGCGGTGGACCCCGAGGATGTGGAGATGCTGCAGGATCTGGTCGTCTCCGCTGTCAACGAGGCTCTGCGTCAGGCCAGCGAAGCCATGGAAAACAGCCTGAACACCGCCACCGGCGGCATGGATCTGGGCGGCCTGTCCTTTTAAAATTTACTACAAAAAGTCCGCAGGCTGTGCCGTGCGGACTTTTTTCTAAATTGGAGGCAATATGCGAAGTACGCTTTTAAAATTATTCTCCGCCGCTCTGGCCCTTGTCCTGCTTACAGGACTGGGGGGCTGCGGCGGACGGAAGCCAGCATTTTCCGACGGCTCCGCAGCGCTTGCCTACGTGCCGCTGGATGACCGACCGGACAACGTGGAGCGGGCCGAATATCTGGCGGAATCTCTGGACTATGAATTGCGGATGCCGGACGTCGATCTGTATGCCACAAAGCTGGACGGCCAGCCCCGCAACGCCAACGGAACGCAGTCCGGCGACCGGGCCGCGCTGTACGAATGGGTGCTGGCCCAAGAGGACGCGGGCTGCGACCGCTACGTCCTCTCTTTGGACCAACTGCTCTCCGGCGGGCTGGTCAGCTCCCGCGCCATGACCGGGGAGCGCTCCGTGACGCTGACCGACGGCGCGACACTGACTGAGACAGAGCTTCTGGAAAACCTTATCACCCTGCTCTCCAAGGATACAAACAACCAAGTCTGGCTGCTGGACAGTGTGATGCGCCTTGCCCCCACGGTGGGATACGGCGGCTTCGGCCTCAACGAGTATAACGCTCTGCGGGATTATGGCATTGCGGCCCGGCCCCATCTGAGCGGAGACGCATTAAGCGTGGAAAACATCGTGGCGGACTACCGGCTGGGAGCCGACGGCGAGGAGCTGACCATTTCTTCGGCAGAGCCACTGCCGGATGGCGCGGTGGAAACTTATCTGGCGGCCCGCGCCCGAAAGCTGCGGCTCAGCGCCCACCTGTTGGGCGCGCTGAACGGCGCGGCCCAATCCAACTTTCATGTTTTGGTTGGCGTGGACGATTCCTCCGCCGAGGACAGCATTCAGAAAAACGAGATCGCCTACCTCTCCGCAAATTTGCGGGACGGGGACGCGCTGCTCTCCGGCGTGGACGATCTGGCGTTTAAGGCCATTGCCAAGCTCTATCTGCAGGACTGCGGCTGGAACGGGGCAAAGGCCGCTGTGCGATACATCGGGGGGCTGGAGACACAGGCCGCCTGCGCCTACGACTATCAGCCGCTAAATGCGCTGGTGGACGAGCATTTGGCATTCTTTGGGCTGGAGAAAACAGAAAAGCAGAAATCCGCCGATCTTCAGATTCTGGTGCTTACCGCCCCGGCAGAACCGGAACGGATTGGGGACTACGCGTGGGCGTTGACCAACGCCCTGAACGAGAATCAAAAAAACCATCTGCCCACCATTTTGATCGACGCGGCCAACGACGCCTACGGCACGGTTATTCACGACGCGATGACACAGCAGACAGACTTGGGGATGCTTCTGTCCTACTCCGGTTTTCTGGACATGGCCATCGTCACCGGAACCGCCATTTCCCACGGGGTGGCGCGGTACGCATGGCTGACCCGCACGCCGTCCCCAGAAAAAGACCACAGCGCCAATACAGCCTTTGTCAAAGCCCTGTCCGACAGCGTGGTGAAGGACTTTGCCTATCGCAACACCGTCCGCAACGACCTGTACGCCTATGTGCGGGATGAACTTGGCGGCAGCCCGGACAATTTCTATCGCCCGGAGATCGACCGCTTTGCGGTTCTCTCGGCGCTGGAGTCGGACATGGCAGTCTCCGCCGCGCCGGTGCTGGAAAATTTCAGGAGCGGAAAAATTCTTGTGAGCCTCTCCCCTTGGGCCGAGGCCGACTGCGGGACACTGGCCCTCTCGAATTACCGCTTTCCATGGAACCGGGTATTCGAGATCGGTATGGACATCGACCGCCAAACAGCGGCCGAGAACGCAGCACCCTGAGGTGTGCGGAAAAAGCGAAGTCTCCAATCGGGGACTTTGCCTCCTTTTCGCGGCGGCTTTTGCATAAAAACCATACCGTGACTGCCGACGCTCCATGAAAGAACATTTTTTGTAAAAAACCGGCATGGGATGAAAAAATGATGAAAAAAGCGGTTTTTCTTTACAAATCGGGTAAACTCCTATATAATATTTGGGCTGATGAAAATGTGGAATGGAGAATATGCCATGGCTTTGATCGAATATGACGAATACAAGCAGAAGCTGACCGCCCTCGGCCCGGAACTGGATAAGCTGGCCGCGGCGCTGGATATCGACACTGCCAAGCGGGAGGCCGCAAGTCTCGAGGCCCAAACCAGCGAGCCGGAGTTCTGGAACGATCTGGAACGCTCTCAGCAGGTGCAGCAGCAGCTCAAGCGCCTGCAGGGCAAGATTGGACGGCAGGAAAAAATGACCTCCAACTGGGAGGATTTGAAAACGCTTTGCGAAATGGGTCAGGAAGAAGACGACCCTTCTTTGCTGGATGAATTGAAAGAGGGCTATGCCAAGCTGGAGGAGGAAGTTTCCGAGCAGCGGCTCGCCACCCTTCTTTCCGGCGAGTATGACTCCAACAACGCCATTTTGTCCTTCCACGCCGGAGCCGGCGGCACCGAGGCGCAGGACTGGACGGGGATGCTCTATCGGATGTACACTCGCTGGGCGGAGCGTCACGACTTTAAATATCAGATTTTGGACTATGAAGACGGCGAGGAAGCGGGTATTAAATCCGCCGCCATCTCCATTGAGGGTGAAAATGCCTATGGCTTTTTGAAGAGCGAAAACGGCGTTCACCGTCTGGTGCGCGTCTCCCCGTTTGACGCAAACGCCCGCCGCCAGACCTCGTTCGCCGCGCTGGAGGTCATGCCCGACCTGCCCGACGACGCGGAGGTTGACATTCGCCCCGAGGACATTGAAATGCAGGTCTACCGCTCCTCCGGCGCGGGCGGCCAGCACATCAACAAGACCTCCTCCGCCGTCCGGCTGATTCACATCCCCACCGGGGTCGTGGTGGCCTGCCAGACGGAGCGCAGCCAGTTCCAGAACAAGGACAACTGCATGAAGATGCTGCGGGCCAAACTTTTGGAATTGAAAGCCCAGCAGCACGCGGAGAAAATTTCCGACATCAAGGGCGTACAGATGAAAATTGAGTGGGGCAGCCAGATCCGGTCCTATGTTTTTATGCCCTATCAGATGGTGAAGGACACCCGCACCGGTCACGAGACCAGCAATATCGACGGCGTGATGGACGGCGATCTGGACGGATTCATCAACGCCTATCTGACACAGCTGGCCACCGGCGAGCTGAAAAAGTAAGCGTCGGCAGGCTTGACCGGCCGGCAGTTTTAACGGAAAGCATTTGCGCAAATTGCGGCGCGGCCTTCAAGCCGCGCCGCTTTCCAATTGTCATCGGGCACCCCTTCAAAGCAGACGGGAAAACGAAAGAAAGCGAGTATTTATGGAAGAAAGAAGCAAAAAATTAACTGAGAATAAAATGGGCGTCATGCCCGTGGGAAAACTGGTGTTCAACATGTCCCTGCCCATCATGATCTCCATGCTGGTGCAGGCGCTGTACAACGTGGTGGACAGCATCTTTGTCTCCCGGATATCGGAAAACGCACTAACCGCGGTGTCTTTGGCCTTTCCCATGCAGGCGCTGATGATCGCCGTGTCCACCGGTACCGCCGTGGGCATCAACGCGCTTTTAAGCCGCGCGCTGGGCGCAAGGGACCCCAAGCGGGCCCAAAGCGTGGCGCTGAACGGGATCTTTCTGGCGGGACTGAGCGTTCTCGCCTTTATTTTGATCGGATGGCTGGTATCCCCTGTGTTCTTTCGGTCCCAGACCGATGTGGCAGAGATCGTGGATGGGGGCATTACTTATCTCACCATCTGCTCCTGCGTCTCCTTCGGTCTGTTTTTCGGCATCACCTTTGAGCGTATCCTGCAATCCACGGGCCGGACGCTCTACACCATGTTCACGCAGGGGCTGGGCGCGATCATCAATATCATTTTGGACCCCATTTTGATTTTCGGCCTGTTTGGACTGCCCCGGATGGGCGTGGCGGGTGCGGCTGTGGCCACGGTCATCGGCCAGATTTGCAGCATGTGCCTGTCCCTGTTTTTCTGCCTGAAGAAAAACCCCGAGGTTCCCTTAAAATTCAAGGGCTTTCGCCCCAACGGAGAAATCATTCGGGACATTTACCTCATTGGCGTTCCCTCTATCATCATGCAGGCCATCGGCTCTATCATGGTCTATGGCATGAACCGCATCCTGATCCCCTTTACAACCACTGCCGCCACCGTGTTTGGCGCATACTTTAAGCTCCAGAGCTTCATCTTTATGCCGGTGTTCGGCCTGAACAACGGCGTGATTCCCATCGTGGCCTATAACTATGGCGCGCAGAAAAAAAACCGCATTATGCGCGCATTCAAGGTGAGTCTCGCCACGGCGGCGTGCATCATGGTGGTGGGAACGCTGATCTTCCTGCTGGTTCCGGGCTGGCTGCTGGCGCTGTTTGACGCATCCGACGAAATGCTTGCCATCGGCGCGCCGGCGCTGCAGATTATCAGTCTCAGCTTTCCCATGGCCGCAGTCGGCATTGTATGTAGCGGCGTGTTTCAGGCGCTTGGAAACAGCGTCCTCAGCATGATTGTGTCTCTGGCGCGGCAACTGATTTTGCTGCTGCCCGCCGCGTGGCTGCTGAGTCTCAGCGGCAACCTAGACATGGTCTGGTGGGCGTTCCCCATCGCGGAGGTCGTCTCCTTGATTTTGACCATTGTGTTCTTCCGGTGGACGTATCACAAGCATATTGTGCCGCTGGCAGAAGCTCGCCCCTGAAAAGCAAAAAGGCAGCCGGAAAAGTCCCAAAGACTTTTCCGGCTGCTTTCTTGATGAAACCACTGCTTTGTCTGCTCCGCGGAATAAAAAATCAGGTATTGAGATACCGCATCAAATCGTCCAGCTGCTCTATGCAGACAGTTCTTCCCTGCTGATACAGCGCCTCCAGCTTATCCGCGTGGCGCTCCAGCCGCCCCACC
>JABNAD010000278.1_pt1 | contig 37257 bp, 31 predicted proteins | sample 7240381 | NCBI WGS metagenome assembly JABNAD01 (sample SAMN11332834, study PRJNA596920) | anaerobic digester metagenome | biome: digested sludge; isolation source: digested sewage sludge-derived enrichment culture grown on H2/CO2 | place: Germany: Goettingen
AAAAGCCCCTTCTAGGGGCAGAGCAAACCACCAGCTGAGCTGGTGGTGATGATTTATAAGTTTAAGATTTTTTGCAATGGTACCCATTCTACAGGTAATGGGCATATTATAGAGTAATTTTTGGTGAGAATAAAGGTGCAATCAATTGATGGTAAGAGCTAGAATAGAGTAAACGAAGTAGTGTGGCAGCGAATTTATGGGGGGATGAAAATGTGGAAAATATTTTTGGCGTTGGCAATGGGATTTGCAATTGGTTTCTTCGGACTGCTTAAGGAAAAACAAGTGAAATTAAATTGCCGTTTGCAAACCCTTTGGTTGATGCTCTTGATTTTTTGTATGGGGGTTAGCATTGGCAGAAATGGTGAGGTGATTCGAAATTTGCCTTCATTGGGAGGGCAGGCTCTTCTATTTGCTATTTTCGCAATCATTGGAAGCATCCTTTTCGTTTTTCTTTTTAGTAAGCTGTTTTTTGAAAAGGAGGGGAAAAAATGAGTTTTGCTATTTTAATTGTTTTGATATTGGGCATTCTTGGCGGAATGTATATGCCCATGGAAATTGCAGCTTTTTTGGATGAGACATCCTCTGTTATGCTTTTAATATTACTATTTTCCGTTGGGATTGATTTGGGACTGAATCGACAGGTTTTTGTTCAGGTTCGCCAAATGGGCTTTCGCATCCTCCTGATCCCTCTTGGTGTTATTTTAGGTTCATTATGCGGTGGTGCCATTGCTGCACTGATAACGCAAATGCATTTTAAGGAAGGAATGGCCATTGCCGCAGGCTTAGGTTGGTATAGTTTGTCTGGAATTATTCTAACAAATGCGGGAAATCCCGTTGGAGGAACCATATCCTTTTTATCTAACGTTTTTCGGGAGATGCTTACCTTTATTCTGATTCCTTTTTTGGTAAAATACTTAAATTCTTATAGCGCCATTGCACCGGCAGGGGCCACTGCTATGGATACCACGTTGGGAATGATTAGCAAACATACTGATGGAAAGACGGCAGTCATCGCTTTTATGAGTGGAATTACTTGTACGTTGCTTGTCCCTGTTTTAATACAATTTTTCCTGTGAAAGAAAAAATATCGAGAAATCCCTTGACTTTTATGGTCGAATATATTATTATTACTTAGCGAGTTGTCCACGTGCGGATGTGGCGGAATTGGCAGACGCGCTAGATTCAGGTTCTAGTCGGGGTTTCCTGGTGCAGGTTCAAGTCCTGTCATCCGCATCATAAAAAGTCCATGTGTAAGGGTCTAAACCTACACATGGACTTTTTTTATGGAAAGCTTCAGGAGATAATTGTCGCTGACGAAGCTGGAAAGTTAAATGGAGAAATAAGTAAATTTATGGTATGCTGGTTTACAGATACTTTAATTTATTTTTCTGAAGGGGTGGTAAAAATAAAACGTTTTTTTGAGACATTTGTGATATGTTTTATTCTGTGTGGTATTTTCCTTTTCTTTGGTTCGCTGATTATGGAAAGTGTGATTGCAGTGATTGCAACGATTGCTTTGTTTTTTACAATTTTAATCTCTAGCTATATAGAATTACAGACGAAAATAGAAGCGCTGGAAAATCGAATCAAAGCACTTGAACCTTTGGAGGAACAAGGCGAATCAGAGATGCAAGAAAACGAAAACAAGCTTGTTTGATGGTTACCAAACGAACTAATTCTTGCATTATGACAGGTTATATGGTAATATCTTCAATAAAATAATTTTGTCGAGTAATGGGGCTCCTTTTAGTACTGATTTGTTAATACAATGAAGTGCTGAAAGGAGTATTTTTTTAGGGAGGCTTGGTTATGAAAAAATATGAGGTTGTGGTTATTCATGGAATTTGGGCCCTTATTTTAGTTCTCTTATGTTTTGTAACGGAAACAAATCTATATAAAATAGTCAGCATATTAGGATGTGTTTTTGTTGGGGCGATTACGCAGTTTATATGGAATAGAACCTTGATGCAATGGAAAAATGACGAAAATAAATTGTCTCAGGAATTGGCAGTGGCCTCAGGGAGTATACAATCGGTTTCAGCAGAAATTGAACTAACTGTGGATGAAAGCAATACATATTCAAAAAACCTATTTCAGCAGTCCACCCAAATGGCGGGACAAATGACAGAGGTGAATCACATTATTGCGAAATCTTCGGCGGAAATTAAAAATTTAGTTTCATTGACCAGTACCACCAGAGATATGGCTTATCAGCTTGATGAAAATAGCAGGAGTTCGGAACAAACCATTTGCAATAGCAAAGCGGAAATTATGAATATTGTTGAAGTGATTGGAAAAATCAAGCAAACAAGTGGTAATGCTGCCAACGCCATAGAAACCTTGAAGGAAACATCAGAGAAGATTTCGGGTATGCTGAAAGAAATAACTGCTATTTTATCAAATATGAAGCTGATTTCCATTAATGCATCCATTGAAGCAGCCAGGGCCGGTGAGGCAGGGCAGGGCTTTACGGTGGTGGCTTCTGAATTTAAAAGTCTTTCGCAAATGACTGAGGTATTTGTCAAAGATATTGAGGCACAGATTTTAGCCATGAAAAATGATGTAAACAATGTTTACCGTGACATTGCACAGAATAACGAAAGCGTGGAAAGTGGTGTGGCTTTTTCTAAATTAATAGAAGAGAATCTCCAAAGAATGAGCCAATCCTTTCAAAAGGTGATTACCACTGTTGAAGAAATCAATACCATTAGCGATGAACAAAGTAAAATTTCTGATATGGTGGGAGAGCAAATGGAAAGCATGGAAGAATTGGTAAACATAACGAGCTTAAATGCAGATGGGGTTTATCATTCTGCGTTAAGTCAGAAGGAAAGAGTGGAAAATATTGCAAAAATGAGCAGGAAGTTGGGCATTGCTTCCGATGAATTGTGGGAAATTTCCAATAGCACTATCCAACTGCCTGGGATATTTAAAACGGAAAAATTTTTGGCAACCCTTAATGAGACTGCACAAGAATATTTTAAAATTATCCAGACGGAGTTGGTGAGTCACCAAGAATTTTTAACCAATGATTCGAGCCTTCATGATAACATGCTTGGAAAATTTAAGGACGAGCATGAGGATGTAGTTGAAGCGGTATGGACCAATGATATAAACGGTAGATTTTTTAGCTCCATTCCCTCTGCCAGCATAGCAAATGCAAAAATTAGGGAATGGTTTCAAGCAAGCATCGGGGGAGAAAAATATATTTCTGGAATTTATGTGTCGGGAATAACGAAAAATCCCTGTGTCACTCTGGCATTACCTTATTATTCAAAAAAAGGGGAGCTTATTGGTGTGATAGGGATGGATCTTAATTTAAATGGATTAGCTACAAAGTAAAAAGAAACTATTTCTCTACTTTTTATGGTTGAAATTTGCTTGGAGGGTCTAAATAATAATTCTAGTAATTTTGTATTTATGTGGGGCTTTACGATTGTTGATATCGGTGAGGCCAATTGTAAACTAAAAAGTGATTTAGTCAGAGATGTTGTATAAAAAAAGTCCGGTTTTACGTCATAGTAGTGACATAAAAACAGGACTTTTACTTCGTTATTTCAGTGAGAATCGTAACACACAAAGGCTAGGCCTAGCAGGCTATATCCTCACCAGGGGTACGGTTCACACCCAAAAGGAAGAATGCCATACCAATGATACATAGAGCTGAGAAAAGCCATAACATAACGCCTACGTTGAAAAATTGTAATAGATATCCCCCAACAAGGCTACCCAGAATATTTCCAATGGTTATGCCAATTGTAATTAGAGATTGGCCTTTTACTTGGTCATGTTTTTCTAAGGCGGTGCTCACATAATAAACAATTGCTGCCGTAAAGGGAGCAAAGGAGATTGCTTGAAAGCTTAACGCAATATACAGCAAAGAGATATTGGTAGCAAGAGTAACACCAACTGCTTTAAACACAAAAAATATGGCGGTGACTTGTAGGAGCTTTCCGCAATCCCATTTACGAATGATCTTTGTACACAAAAGCATGGCCGGTACTTCCAAAAGGGCGGTAAAGGCCATAATCTGACCCAAGGCTTCGTTCCCTTTTCCAATTCGCTTTAAAATATGTATCATGTAGTTATTGATTGCACTATGAGATATGAAGACGCAGGCAATTCCAATCACAAGTAAGGCAAAACGCGGATTATTTTTTAAAACAGTAAGAGTGCCACCCTGAAGGGGATTTACGGATTTCTGGGAGTCCATTTCAGGGAACTGCTTCAAAATTAGCAAAATCACTATGGTTAATCCACAAGCTATCATGGGGATACACTTGGTGGAAAAAAATATAGTCAGCGTTCCTAAAAAAAATGTTAAAACAGAATAGGCAAAGGATCCAATGCCCCTTGCCACGCCAAAATTTAGGGGAATTCCATTTTGAATCATTTGCATGCCGAATGCACTTAGAATTGGCTGCATGGAAAGCCCCAACAGGATAATCAGCCCATACAAGACAGCTACAATTATCATAGGTGGGTTGAACGCAGTCAGGAGCACAAAAGGTACAATTTGGGCAAGGCATAAAATTTTAAAAGCTCCCTTTACCGTAAACTGCGTACCTTCATCTGCTGCTGATGCGATGATCGGTTGTAAAAGAACGGAGAGAAAGCTAGAAACAGCAATTAAAAGACCAATACTTCCATTGGTAAAACCTTGGTCTAATAGATACACTGCAGCAAAGCTGGCAATACATCCATAGCTCATCCAGTAGGTTCCTTGCAATGCCCCGTAAAAATAGACTAAATTATCCTTCTTCATATTTAGACCTCATCCAATTTAGTGGGTAATAATCTCTGCACCATCTTCTGTCACAAGGACGGTATATTCCCACTGGGCAGATAAAGAACCATCTTTCGTGTAAATTGTCCATCCATTTTCTTCATCTTGGAAAAATGCTTCTTTTCCTGCGTTTACCATAGGCTCAATGGTGAAAACCATACCGGGAACCAAAAGCATACCCGTTCCTCGTTTGCCAATGTGGCAAACATAAGGATCTTCATGAAAATCATTGCCAACACCATGCCCACCAATATCTCGCAAAACGGTGTAGCCGTTGGCGTGAATATATTCGCTGATGACAAAACCGATATCACCTAGAAAGCCCCAAGGCTTTACTTCTTTTAATGCCAAGTCTACGGATTCTTTGGTTACCTGAATTAATTTTTTTGCTTCCGGACTGACTTCGCCAATGCAAAACATACGGGATGCGTCAGCGTAATAGCCGTTTAAAATAGTAGTGACATCAACATTTATAATATCCCCATCTTTTAGGACTTCATCGGGAGAAGGTATACCATGGCAAATGACATTGTTAACTGAGGTGCATACGCTTTTGGGGTATCCACAGTAGCCCAGGGGTGCCGGTGTGCCTCCATGGGAGATGGTATATTCGTGTACCAAGGTATTGATATCTTCTGTAGAAATACCGGCACAAATTTTTTCTGCCACCATATCTAAAATTTCTGTATTTAATTTTCCGGCCTTTCGAATACCTTCAATTTGTTCCGGTATTTTAATAATCTTATGTGAGGGGACTTCTGCCCCTTTTGCTTTGTATTGTGCAATTTTATCATCCATTGCTCCATGGCATTGCTTATATTTTTTACCGCTATTGCACCAGCAGAGATCGTTACGACCGAGTTTCATAAGTAGTCAGATCCTTTCTTTAAATTTATTTCGAGTACTGAACAATTGGCTTCAAGGCTTTTCTTTTAAAAATGAGCAATGATACATTGCAAGAAAAGGATATGAAATGTTAATTTTTTTCAGAACATCGAAAAAAAGATTTACAAATTCATTTTTCATAGTAGCATAAAAGGAAGGGAATAACAATAGAGATATTGCTTGATGAGAATTTGCATCAGTGGTACCATTTGAACAATAAAAGGAAGCAGAAAGGATGAAAAAGTATGATTTATCACAGCATTGAAGAATTAATCGGAGAAACCCCATTATTAGAGTTGACACAGTTCGAAAAGAAATATAATCTTCAAGCAAAAATATTGGCAAAGGTTGAATTTATGAATCCAGGAGGCAGTGCTAAGGATAGAGTGGCAAAGGCCATGATTGAAGATGCAGAGGAAAGAGGAATATTGAAGGAGGGTGCCACCATAATTGAGCCTACCAGTGGGAACACCGGGATCGGCTTAGCGGTTGTGGCAGCGGCGAAGGGGTACCGCGCCCTTATCGTTATGCCCGATTCTATGAGCATGGAACGGCGTATGTTGATGAAGGCCTTTGGTGCGGAATTGGTGTTGACCCCAGGGGCAAAAGGGATGGCAGGCGCCATTGAGAAGGCAGAGGAATTGCAAAAAGAAATTCCCAACTCCTTTGTACCAGGGCAGTTTGATAACCCAGCCAATGTAAAAGCACATTACGAAACAACGGGCCCCGAGATTTTTCGGGATACAGAAGGTCAAGTTGATATATTTGTAGCAGGAATTGGAACAGGAGGCACCATTTCCGGAGTGGGCAAATATTTAAAAGAAAAAAATCCAAAGGTTCAGATTATTGCTGTTGAACCGGCATCATCCCCTCTATTGTCTAAGGGTGTGGCGGGCTCCCATGGAATTCAAGGGATAGGTGCAAACTTTGTTCCTTCTATATTAGATACTAAAATTTATGATGAAATTATTGCTGTTGAAAATGAAGAAGCCTTTCAATTTGGTAAAGAAATAGCAAAAACGGAAGGGCTTTTGGTGGGTATTTCTTCTGGTGCTGCGATTTTTGCTGCAATGAAAGTGGCAGAGCGTCCTGAAAATGTGGGGAAGAATATTGTTGTATTTTTGCCTGATACAGGGGAGCGCTATCTTTCTACTGCCATGTTTGGGGATGAGTAATGGAGAAGCGAAATCACTTCACGGCGGCACTGGCGGCAGTTTTGATGTTGATAGATCATATTGGAGCGCTGTTTTTTCCTGAACAAATTGGGTTTCGGCTTATAGGTAGGCTGTCTTTTCCTTTGTTTGCATATGGCATTGCCCAAGGGGTAGAACATACATCTAATTTTCAAAGATATCTTTTTCGTATTCTTTTGGCGGCAGTAATTTCTCAGCCCATTTATAGATTGGCCTTTGAAAATACCAATCTAAACCCTCTATTTACCTTAGCATTGGGCGGGGTAGTGCTATGGCTGTGGAAAAGAGAAGGAAAAGAGAGGTTTTTGGCAGGAGCCTTGCTGATTTTATCCTATTGGGTGAAATGCAGTTATAGCTGGTATGGGGTTGCTACCATATTTTTATATGGATTTTATGAATCTGCTCGGGCAGTTTCATTTTACTGGCAGGGCATTCTTCAGGTGGTTTATGGGTATTTTACAGGAACTTGGTTACAAGGCTTATCCATTCTTGCTTTTCCCTTGGCGGGAGTGAAATGGAAAAGGACAATACATTTACCGAAGTATTTTTTCTATGTTTTTTATCCGTTACATCTAATTATTTTAGTCGGCGTAAAAAATATAATTTTTTAGAAAAGGTCTGGGGAATTTCCCCAGACCTTTTCTAATTTTTGCTAAAATCTTTATTGTTTTTTTGTTGTAACAGAAGAATGGTTCGTAAAACAACGGCGACAATAGGTCCAAGAATCAGTCCCCAAAAGCCGATGCAGCGATATCCAAAGTACATAGAAAACAGAGCTAGCAAAGGGTGCATCCCAATTTGGTCACCAAGTATTTTAGGTTGCATCAATTGACGTACAACTTGAACTACGCCGTAAATAACAAGATAACCAATTCCTAAGACGTTATTGCCTAGTACAAAATGAAGGATTGCGCCTGGCCAAAGAATGAATCCGCTACCAAAAAATGGAAGGGCATCAATGATGGCAATGACAACACTCAACAATAAGGCATAAGGGGAGTTTAAAACATACAAACCAATGATACAGATAAGAAAGATGTAGCCCATCAGTATCAACTGTGTTTTTGCATATCCCCAAAGGGAGGCGGCTAAATCCCGTTTTGTGGCTTCTAGGGAACCACCAAGGAGTGGTTCAACATGGGTTTTAAACGCCTTGTGAATGCTTTCTTTATCCTTTGTAAGGAAAAAAGCAGAAAATAAGGCGATGAAAAAACCCAGTAAAATCTTTGGAACAGCGGCAATCATTGAAACAGAGCCACTGCTTTGAACCACGGAAAGGAGAATGCCAAAAATTCCATCTTGTAAATTCGCAGTAATGTTTGTGATTTCATCAGGTAAATCCACAAGGAGGCTATCTATTTTTATCCAAAACAGGGTGAAACCTTCTTCCATTTTTTCTATATAGAAAGGGAGGTCATTTAGTAGGTTTTGAAGCTGTTGGTAAAGCTGGTTTCCTGCAAAATACCCTAAAGATCCAAGGACAGAAATAAGAATAAGTATTCCCACAAGTGCCCCTGCCCAGCGGGGAATGCGATATTTCTCTAATTGATCTGCCAATGGAATAAACATAAGGCTTAATAGCCAGCCTAAAATAAAAGGCAAAAAAATCGGAAATAAGTAACGGAAAAATAGAAAACAAACCAGTATTCCCCCGCAAAGGATGATTAAGTTTTGTACTGCTTGTTTATTCTTTATATAAAAATCCTCCATAGAATCCCTCCTGTATGGATAAATTGTTGTATTATGTATATTGATTATAATACAAAATTAGGTTTCAATACAAATTTTCCGAATAATTAAAGAAAACTTAACCATTGGTGGATTTATAGATAGGATTTACTCAAAAGACGCTTGATTTGTAACCCGTTTCAGCTTTTATTTTACAAGGGGGTTCCCATTGGGAATCCCCTTGTTATGCTATGGGAAGATTAATTTCCCTGCTTTTTCATTTCGTTAGAGAGGTTTACCATCTCGATGGCTGCTAATGCAGTATCATAACCCTTATTTCCCGCCTTTGTTCCTGCTCGCTCAATGGCTTGCTCAATATTTTCTGTGGTGACAACACCAAAAAGAACAGGAGTGTCGGTTTCCATGGATAGATGGGCAATTCCTTTTGAAACCTCACTACAAACATAGTCATAGTGGGTGGTTGCGCCACGAATGACAGCGCCTAGGCAGATCACCGCATCATATGCGTGGCTGTTTACCAGAAGTTTCGCCGCAGGAGGGATTTCAAATGCCCCTGGGACACGTACCAATGAAATATTGTCTGCATCGACACCGTGGCGTAGGAGAGCATCCTCCGCGCCATCAATGAGCTTTCCAACAATAAAATCATTGAAACGGGACGCCACAATTGCTACTTTCATTTCTGTTGCAATTAAATTTCCTTGAATCAATTTCATGTTAGTATTCCTCCTAATTATACGATTGCACAAATTTTTATTGAGAGCCTTTATTGCTTGTATGTATTGGTTTTCCACTTGACCTGGAAATAGAATAAAGTTTTTGTTTTAAAGCTTAGACTATACCCTTTTTAAATTGGCTGTCCAAGATAGTTTGTCATTATTTGCAGTGCCAGCGAAGGGTAAACGCCTAAACGTGTTTGGCTTAGCTTTCGTGATTAGCCACTAAAACCTTTAGAGGGCATGGGAAAAAATATGTCCCATTTTTTCTTGCTTGGTTTTTAGATATTCCAAATCGTATTCTTGGGGCTCAATTTCGATGGGCACACGCATCGTAATCTCTACGCCGAAACCCCCAAGGCCGTATACCTTTTCGGGGTTATTGGTAAGTAGATGCAACTCTTTGGCACCTAAATCCTGCAAAATTTGTGCGCCAATCCAATATTCTCTTAAATCAGGGGCAAAGCCAAGGGCAATGTTGGCCTCTACTGTGTCTTGCCCTTGTTCCTGAAGGGCATATGCCTTTAATTTGTTGATTAAGCCAATGCCTCTGCCTTCTTGGCGCATATATAAAAGAATCCCTCTGCCTTTTTTCTCAATTTGTGCCATGGCTGCGGCGAGCTGTTGGCCACAGTCACAACGGCAGGAACCAAATACATCTCCAGTCAGGCATTCCGAATGCACTCGACAAAGGATGTCCTTTCCGTTGCCAATTTCCCCTTTCACCAAGGCAACGTGATGCTCTCCAGTGATATCGTTCACATAACCATAGATTTTGAACTCGCCATAAGGGGTTGGCAGGTTTGCCGCTGCCTCGCAATGCACATGTTTTTCATGGCGACGGCAGTAATTTTGCAAATCATGTATGGTAATAAATTTTAGATTATGCTCCTTTGCAACTTTCCAAAGCTCTGGTGTGCGCATCATGGTGCCATCCTCTGCCATAATTTCGCAACAAAGACCACATTCCTTTAAGCCAGCAAGACGCATTAAATCCACTGTGGCCTCAGTATGTCCTTCCCGCTTTAAAACCCCGCCTTTTCTGGCAATTAAGGGGAACATATGCCCTGGTCTGCGGAAGTCCTCTGGCTTTGCATCCCCCTCCACGCATTTAAGGGCTGTGATAGAGCGTTCTGCCGCCGAAATACCTGTGGTGGTATCCACATGGTCAATGGAAACCGTAAAAGCTGTGGAATGATTATCTGTATTCTCCGATACCATTTGGGGCAGACCAAGTTTATGCCCTAACTCCTCGCCCATTGGCATGCAGATTAATCCTTTCCCGAATTTTGCCATAAAGTTTACATTTTCTTGGGTGGCGAATTCTGCGGCACAGATAAAATCGCCTTCGTTTTCACGGTCTGGGTCGTCGGTAACAAGAATAACTTTTCCTTGCTTCAATTCTTCTAGTGCTTCTTCAATGGTGTGATAGTTATACATTTTTTCTCCTCCTAAAATCCATTCTCTCTTAGAAATGCTAAGGTTAAAGGTTTCTCCTGCTGTTGACTGTTATTTTCAAAATAACGTTGTATATATTTGGCGATAACATCTGTTTCCAGATTTACGCTATCCCCGATGTTTTTATCTAATAAAATGGTCTGTGTACTTGTATGGGGGATAATACCCACAGAGAACTGGGTCTGCTCTACAGAAATGACTGTTAGACTGACACCATCAATGGCGATAGATCCTTTTTCGATTATCTGCCGTAGGAGTGGGGGGGCTGCGGTAATAAAAAGGCGGGTTGCATTTCCCTCTTGCTTTCTTGACGAGATTATGCCCGTTCCGTCGATATGACCACTGACCATATGCCCCCCAAAGCGTCCGTTTGCCGCCATTGCCCGCTCTAGATGAACAGGGGAACCTTTTTGCAGCTGTCCAAGATTACTCCGTTTCAAGGTTTCAGGCATTACGTCGGCGGTAAAAGAGGTTTGTGATACGTTGGTAACAGTGAGGCAAACGCCATTTACTGCAATACTATCGCCCAGTTTTGTTCCCTCTTGTATTGCTTTTGCGTGAATAATCATCTGGCCACTGCTATTTTGTGTAATTATTTTTTCTATAAAGCCGATTTCTTCAATCAAACCTGTAAACATAAAGCATCTCCTTTTTCATAGGTCTTTTTAAGGAATTCGTGGGGAATTACCCGAACCTTACATGCAGTCCAAGCAATTTTTTCTAAAATCTTCTGTAGACGGTCTCTATTTCAAAGTGATAAGGTCAGAGATTTTTTTTATCCCCTGGATTGGATTCTATTTCATATTCCAATAAAATATCGCCATCTAAAATCTGACTGTCCAATAATTTTAGCTCAAAGGCGTCTTCCGGCTGGGGAATGCCTTTTCCTGCCACTGGGGATTTTGCATCTTTACCGCCAAAAATTTTAGGGGCAAAATAAATATATAGTTTTTGGGCTAGACGGGATTGCAAAAAAGAAAAATGAATACTTCCACCGCCTTCAACCAATACGCTGTCAATGCCATTTTCCCCTAACTTCTTTAACAGATTGGTTAAAGATACCTGGTTGTTTTCATCAGGTAGTTGCCACAAGGTAAGACCCATGCTTTCTAAAGTTTCTTTATTTCCAAAGCTATCGTTGGCATAAGCGATAATGGTTTTATACTCTTTTGCTGTTTTGCAAATTTGGCAATCCAAAGGTATACGTAAGTGGCTATCGCAAATAATCCGAATAGGCTGTACTGCGTGTTCCAGTCTGCAATTTAGCAAAGGATCATCCTGCAAAACCGTCTCAATACCGACCAAGATACTGCTGTACACATGGCGCAGATTGTGAGCATGGTGTCGTGACACGTCGTTGCTTATCCAACGAGAAGCTCCAGTTACAGTAGCGATTTTGCCGTCGGCAGTCATGGCATATTTAAGAGCCACATAGGGCATTCTTGTTGTGATGTAGTGAAAAAACACCTGATTTATTTCGTCGCATTCTTTTTGTAAAAAATGAGAGGTCACATTGATACCGTGTTCACCCAAAGTCTTTATGCCTTTGCCCATAACCATAGGGTTAGGGTCAGAGGAACCAATGACCACATGTTGAATGCCTGCTTCAATAATGGCATCGGTACAAGGGGGAGTACGCCCTTGGTGGCAACAAGGTTCCAGTGTAACGTAAATGGTGGCTCCTTTTGGGCTTTCATTACAATCGGCAAGAGCCATACGTTCAGCATGGAGTTCGCCGGCTTTATGATGATAGCCTTCGCCGATGATTTTATTGTCTTTTACAATAACTGCGCCTACCAAAGGATTTGGACTGGTATAACCCAGTGCGTTTTTTGCCAAAGTGATAGCACGCTTCATATATTTTTCATTTACCATAGGGATAACTTCCTTTCCTTCAGGGGAAAGGTGGGAGAGAGTTCCCAAAGAAGTGGATAGAGAAAGAGACCTCTGTATAAGAGGGGAATTGCGATTTTTTGCATTTGAAGTACACACAAAATAAAACCGCAAATTCACAATAAAAAGCCCTGTATGTGCCAAAAAAGCTCATACAGGGCATATCAAACATTTTGAAACAGCAAAAAAACCTCCCATGATTCTATGAAAAGAAATTATGGTATGCCAAAAAGGCACAGAGTTACTGCTGTGAAAAGGGACAATTGAAAAGAATAGATTGCCACTTTTATGTTTGCTCTTCTTCCATCCAGACTATACTGTCGGTTTTGGAATTTCACCAAATCCTGCTTTCGCTCGCGGACTTTACCGCCGATCGGGAGTTTCACCCTGCCCTGAAGAGGTATTATGTTTTTACGACATCATTATACACCACTGGCTTTAAATTGCAAGAGGAATTTTTAAGAAAAAACCTTGTCTAAATTATAAGGAAGAAAGGATATAAAAGTGCTACTAAATTTTTTTTATTAGCGTTTTTCATATAGGAGATACTAGTTTTTTTGTATAAGATGGCAGTTGTAACTTTGTCGAAAATATTGTACAATAAAGGAGACAATGTATACAGTATTATTATTCATGAGGGTGTATTTTGAAAGACATTAGATTAAGAGCAAGAGCAAAAATCAACTTAACATTGGATGTAACAGGCAAGCGTGAGGACGGCTACCATCTGATTCAAAGCATTATGCAGACGGTTAGCTTATACGACGGAATTTACATGAAGCGAATCCGAAAAAATGAAATTATTCTAAAAAGCAACTTGGCTTGGCTGCCAACGGATAACCGCAATTTGGCGTACCGTGCGGCGGAGCTGATGAAGGCCAAGTATGGCATTACGGAAGGTGTTTTTATCGAAATTGATAAGCGCATTCCTGTGGCGGCAGGCTTGGCAGGAGGAAGTGCGGATTGTGCTGCAGTATTGGTTGGAATGAATCGCTTGTTTGAATTAGGGCTTTCCATGAAAGAATTGGAAAGCTTGGCTTTTCTTTTGGGGTCAGACATCCCATACTGCGTTCAAAGGGGAACAGTGGTATCTGAGGGTGTTGGAGAAATTCTGACGCCAGTGAAATGCCCATGCCCTATGTGTTATGTTGTACTGGTAAAGCTTCCTGTCAGTGTTTCTACGGCGTCGGTATACCGTGGACTGAATTGGCAGAGTGTCCAGGATCATCCCGATACAAAAGGGATGATACAAGCTATGGCTGAGGCGGATATTACAAAAATGGGGAGGCTTCTTGGAAATGTTCTGGAGACCGTGACAATACCCATGCATCCGCAAATTGCTCAGCTGAAGGAGGAATTGGTTTATCTAGGCGCAGAAGGTGCCTTGATGAGCGGGAGCGGTCCCACGGTTTTTGGACTGTTTAAGGAAGAAGAGGATGCAAAAAAGGCGGCGGCGACAATCCGGAAAAAATTCGGTTTGAAGGAGGTTGTAGCCACCAAGATTTACCACAGTAACAGTGGTAAGAGAGGAGAAGAAAGAAATGGAAGAAACGAAATTTAATATTAATACCAATGAGTACTTGCCACTTCGGGACGTGGTTTTTCATACCCTGAGAGAGGCAATTTTAGTGGGAAAATTAGTTCCCGGCGAAAGACTGATGGAGAATCAGCTGGCAGATAAGCTTGGTGTAAGTAGAACCCCCGTTAGAGAGGCATTGCGTATGCTGGCTTTGGAAAATTTGGTGGAGCTTGTACCCAGAAAGGGCGCCCAGGTGTTGGATATGAGCGAAAAGGATATTGTGAATATTCTTGAAGTGAGAGGTGCCTTGGAGAGTCTTGCCACTAGTATAGCTTGCACAAAGATGAAAAAAGAGGATCTTCAGCAGTTAAAGAAGTTGGAGGGAGAATTTGAGCGTGCCATTGACGAAAACGATTTGGAACGAATCATTCAATTAGATGAGGATTTTCACGATCTGATTTTAAAATCAACAGAAAATGACAAACTAGCTCAGATTTATCAGAATCTTCGTATTCAGCTTTACCGTTATCGTATGGCACATTTGAAGGTAGATAGCACCATCCCTGCCGTTGTTGCCCATCATAGAGGAATTCTGCGTGCAATTGAAAATCATGATGCTGAAGAAGGGGCAACGGTTGCCCATGGTCATATCAAATATCACACGGAATTTATTTTACGTTCCATTCGCAATAAATAATCAATATAACCCCAAGAAATCTTAGGGAAGGGTGTCGGCTTGGCCGACACCCTTTAACATTCAACTTCTTTAGACCTATCCTTTCGTGTAAGAAATTTACTTTTATATCTAAATAAGCAGTGGATCTTGTGTGAATTGCTTTCCTTTGTTTTATAATAATTACTTTGTCCAACATTCAAACCATAGGTACCCCTATGGTTTTTTACATGCATTTAAATTGGGTTAGCAACTGAAATATCGACGGATACCAGTCTAAAACAAGAGCATTGTTATCATTGGTGTACAGTTTTTCAGTTATACTGTCTTTTGCTTGCAATCCGCTGTTGAATAAATTACAATAATACTAGTTTTAGTCGAATGAGACGAGGGAAAGCAGGTGGTTTCAAAGTGACCGATGGTAAGGAAAATTTTCCCCGTAGAGATGAGCGGGTAATATACGGAGTAAAAAAGAGGAAGATATCGACTCAAAATAACGAAAATCGAACAAGAAGGCCGCAAAAGCCTCATAATGGGCAGAAGAGAAGACCCAAAAGCCGACTATCATTGCCAAAAAAGCAAATGGTTTTGGGGATAGCCGTGCTGATTTTTGTGTTAGTGTTGTTCCTTTTTGTACGAAAAGATGGCACTGAAGTTTTTGTTGGAACAGAGAGTGTTGGTGTGCTGGATGGAGGTAGCGTGAGTGCAGAAACCATTAAGGACACAATTGAAACCCAGCTTGCAGGGATTGTGGGTGCCCAGGTTAAGCTAAACGAAGAAATAAAAACCCAAGGTATCCACATTGGAAGCAGCCGAAAGAAGGATATTTGTACATTGGAGCATTTGATACCGAAAATTCGGAATATGGTTACATATAAAGTCAATGCAGCTATTATTATGATTGATGGAGGAAAAGGTGTTGTTTTAGCCAATGAGGAACAGGCAAACAACGTTTTAAAAGCAATCAAAGAGCCGTATCTTCCTGCCAAGGGAGTGGATGCAAAAACGGAATGGTTGGAAAAAGTTACTGTTGCCACTGACTATGTTGATTCGGATGAAGTCCTATCAGAAAAAGATGCCCTGGCGTCGCTGCAATCTACCACAATGGTGACAGGGACTTATACCGTAGCGTCCAATGACGCATTATTCAAAATTGCAAAGAAGTATGAATGTACTTTGGAAGATTTGCTGAAGTTAAATCCAGGAATGACCGTAAAAACAGGCATTTATGTGGGTCAGGTGCTTAATGTTCCCATCAGTAAGCCCAAGATTTCTGTAAAAACAATAGAAACCCAAGTTTTGACCACAGTGGAACCCAAGACTTATGAATATCAAACGGACAACACCCAACCCAAAAGCTATCAAAAGGTGAAGCAACAGGGCCGTGCCGGACAGAAAAAGAGCACAATTCAAATTACGAGGATAAACGGTTTTGTTCAGGAGGAAAAAGAGATTTCAAAAGAAATTATCACCCAGCCTGTTCCCGAAATCATCGTAAGAGGAACCTTATAATATACTGCAAAGAGGGCATACTTTCCAAGTCAGGAGGTATGCCTTTCACAGAAAGAAGGAGGAATTTAAATGGGAATTAAATTCACAGTGCAAGGGGAAGCAGTACAAAAAACGGAGATTTTTGCCCTTTCGGCAGAGGTTCGTCGTTGCCACGAGGCGCTCCACAATAAAACTGGCAGAGGCAATGATTTTGTTGGTTGGGTTGATTTACCGGAAATTTATAATAAAGAAGAGTTCGCTAGAATTAAAAGGGCGGCTGCAAAAATCAGACAGGATAGCAGTGTGCTAATTGTGATTGGTATTGGAGGATCTTATCTGGGGACAAGAACTGCCTTAGATTTTATCAAAAGTCCATATTACAACCAACTGAAAAAGGACACACCAGAGATTTACTTTGTGGGAAATAATATCAGCTCTGCTTATTTGAACGATATTTTGCAGATTTTAGGGGATAGAGATTTTTCAATCAACGTGATTTCAAAATCAGGAACCACAACGGAGCCTGCCATTGCCTTTCGCATCTTTAAGCAGCTTTTGGAGAAGAAATTTGGGAAAGAAGAAGCAGCCAAGCGCATTTATGCTACCACCGATCAGACGAAAGGGGCATTAAAGGAAATGTGCAATGAACAAGAGTATGAAACCTTTGTAATCCCTGATGATATTGGAGGAAGGTTTACGGTGTTAACACCAGTGGGGTTACTGGCTATGGCAGTAGCCGGTGTTGACATTGATGCAGTGATGGATGGGGCAAAGGCGGCAATGGAGAGCTATGATAATCCTAATATTCAGGAAAATGAATGCTATCAATATGCGGCTATGCGCCATTTGTTTTATAAACAAGGTAAAAACATTGAAATATTAGCAAATTATGAACCCCATATGACTTCTTTTGGGGAATGGTACAAACAGCTTTTTGGAGAAAGCGAAGGAAAGGAAGGTAAAGGAATTTTCCCTGTTTCGGCGAATTTTTCTACAGATTTACATTCCTTTGGGCAATTTATTCAAGAAGGTGGAAGGTATTTTTTTGAAACAGTTTTATGGAGCAAGGAGCCGAAAACCTCAGAGATCATTCCTTATGATGAGGCAGACGGAGATGGCTTGAACTTCTTGGCAGGAAAGGAAATGCAATTTGTGAATCATAAAGCTTTTCGTGGAACCATGCTTGCCCATATGGACGGTGGGGTGCCCAATATGGTGGTTGAAATTGACCGCATGGATGAATGGCATTTTGGTGCACTGATATATTTCTTTGAAAAAGCCGTGGGCATGAGTGGTTATCTCTTGGAAGTGAACCCCTTCGATCAACCCGGTGTTGAGGCTTATAAAAAAAATATGTTTGCTTTGCTTGGTAAACCAGGATATGAAGAGTTAAAGGCTACTTTAGAGAATAGACTCGCGGATTAATTTTTTTAAATATAGAGTGAGCTCTCTTTATAAGCATAATAAAAAGTTTCAATATTAGAAGAGTGCATTATTTCTGCACTCTTTTTTGTTGGATAAGCATTTTAATAAATGACAAGGGATATGGTGGCTTGAGAAGTTAGTGAGAAATAATAAGAATCACATAATGGGCAAAGGAAAGCAAATTGTCCTTTTAAATCTAAACGTATTTATGTGGAAACAATGCAGAAAAAAGAAACAATATTGGAACTTTTCTTCAAAAATCCTCGTCACAGCAATGAATGGCTTTCCTTTCCTTGTGTTTCTTTCATACTTCACGTATAATGATAGGGAAAATAAGGAAGGTGAGATACGATGCGTGTGACGGTATTGATGGATAATAATACGAATATTGACGTCTACTATTTAGGGGAGCCGGCGGTTTCCTATTGGATTGAGGCAGATGGAAAAAACTTCTTATTCGATGTTGGCTATTCTTCTGCTTTTCTAAAAAATGCAATGGATATGTCAATTGATGTGACAAAGGCAGATGGAATTCTTCTCTCCCATGGACATAACGACCACACAGGAGGTCTTCTTCCGCTATCCGCTATTTGTGAGAAAAGCAAGCCACGGCTTATTTGTCATCCATCGGCACTAAAACCTCGTTCTTTTAATGGACTGTCTATTGGCTGCCCAATGAATAGAGAAGCTGTTCAGGAGTATTTTTCTCTAATTGAGACTAGGAAACCCTATTGGCTGACGGAACATCTTGTTTTTTTAGGGGAAATTCCCAGAGAGCTTTCTTTTGAATCACCATATCCCATTGGGATACTGGAGGAGGAAGAGGGAAAGAAAGCGGATATGGTTTTGGATGACACGGCACTGGTATATCGTACCCAAGAAGGTATCTATATTATCACAGGTTGTTCCCATGGGGGAATTTGCAATATAATTGAATATGCAAAAAAGATAACGGGAAAAGAAAAGGTGCTCGGGCTTTTGGGTGGCTTTCATCTTTTTGAAATAAATGAAAGAACAACAGAAACCATTTCCTATTTGGCAAAGGAGCAGATTGAAGATTTATTTCCTTGCCACTGTACTTCTTTTCAGGTCAAAGCTGCACTACATCAGCACAGTCCTGTGAAAGAGGTTGGTGTTGGATTGAGTATAAATTGGGAATAGGGGGTGATATAGTGCTTAACAAGGAAGAACTTCTACAATATTTGGAAAAAGAAAAACAGGCTATTTACCAAAGAGGAGATACATTTTTTCAATGTGCCGAGTTAGGCTTTTGTGAGGTGGAAACTGCTAAGAAGATTACGGAATTGCTGGATGAATGGGGCGTTCCTTATGAAAAAGAGGTTGCTCTTACTGGTGTAATTGCCACCCTTGGGAAGGGAGACGGCTATCATATTGCTTTTGTTGCAGATATTGACGCTCTGCCTAGAAAAGATGGAAAAGGAAATATTCATTCCTGTGGTCATAGCATACAGACGACCATGGGATTATCCCTTTTAAAGGCACTGCATGAATCAGGGATACTGGAACAGACCGATTGCAGGGTTAGTTTTTTCTTTACTCCTGCAGAGGAGTATATTGATTTCGCATACAGAGATGGGCTGATTGCAGAAGGGAAATTGGAATTTCGTTCGGGAAAACAGAATATGATTGCCTTAGGCTATTTTGATGAGGTGGATTGTGTACTTTCTGCCCATGCCAATGGGGATGAAGGAACAAAATTTGATGTGGATTCTACCTTGGCAGGTTTTATGGCGAAAAAGGCTGTTTTTATGGGACGTGCAGCCCATTCGGGAGCGGCACCCCACTTAGGCAGGAACACCTTGCATGGGGCAACTTTGGCCATGAATGCCCTTTCATTTTTAAAGGATCAGTTTGCTCTGGAAAAAGGGTTAAGACTAAATCCAGTTTTGACGGCAGGCGGTGGCAGTGTGAATACCATTCCGGATGTAACAGTATTGGAAACTTATGTGAGGGCCAACGACAATGAAACGCTGTTTGAAGCTTGCAAGCGGTTTGACGGGTGTATAGAGCACTGTGCCAAAGCGTTGGAGTTGGGCTATGAAGTTTCGAATACAGTGGGCTATTTACCACTCGTCCAGTCTAAGGGGTTAAACAAAGTGGTGCGGGGAAATATGCTTCTGTATTGTTCTTCGGAAGAAATTGTGGAAAGCCCTATTTCTGGGGCTTCAGGGGATGTGGGGGATTTGGGTTTCCTGATTCCTACCATACAATTTGGGTTTTCGGGCGTGAAGGGCAGATTTCATGATGATAGTTTTGCAATAGCAGACTATGAAAATTGTTATATTACCTCTGGAAAGGTAATGCTGGGGACAATTTATGATTTGATTACGAACACGGATTCCCGTGTACAACAAAATAAAAAAGAATATATAGGGAAAAAATTGGAATATTTTGGCTGGTTGCACCATAATTACCAATAAAAAACAGAAATTTTTAGTAAGATTAATATTTATGAAAAGATTTTTCAATTTTTCTATGATATAGTAAATATGGTAACTATAGTATAAGTATCTTTTGCTTGTACGTTTTTTAATGAATATAAGTTGAATGGGGGCATTTACTTATGAAAAGATTTTTGGCGGTTACATTGGCCGCAATGTTCACTTTTGGAAATATGGGCGTAACAGCCTTTGCCGCTGACTTTGCGGATATAAATAAAGTACCTTGGTCTGGGGCGGCGCAATTTATAAATCAGGCGCAGTCATTGGGATTAATGAATGGTTATACAGAAAATGGTAAAAAATATGCGAAGCCCAGAAATAACGTGACATTATGTGAATCTGTGCAGATGATTTACTCTATTATGAAGGTATACACCAAGAAGGATGTTTCATCTGATACTGTTACAAAATGGACTACGGTAATGAGTGCATATAATATTCCCACATGGGCTTATAGCGCTACAGCTTATGTATTGGAGAATAAAATTATTGAAAACAGCGATTTGGTAAAATTGAAAAATGGAACACAGAATGCCACCAGAGAAGAGGTAGGCCTGATGTTCGGTAAGGCGTTGGCCACAATTTATACTGCTAACAACAGTGCAACATTGTCTTACAAAGACAGCACCAAAATTTCCAGAGATGCAGTTCCATATTTAGCACTATTAAACAGTAAAAACCTCATGGTTGGTGACCCGAATAATAGGTTTAACCCTAGCGCAAAGATTAACCGCTCAGAAATGGCAGTTTTGTCTGTTAAAACATATAATTATTTAAATGATTCTAAGTCACAAACACCAACCACACCGACAGCTCCCTCATCGGGTACTGTAAGCGGAACTGTTATAAACAGCATGGTACTGACTAATGGAGATATTTTCTTAAGCGTAGCAACAAATAACGGTTCAGGCGTGAATCTTTTTGGGAAGAAGTCCACAGTAAAGGTAACCTTTGAAGGTGAAACAGTGGCGCTGAAAGATATCGGCATGGGGGATACCGTTACGGTTACATATGCCAATACCGATATCAGTACGGTAGTCATCAATAAGTCTAAGGCAGGAATCATTTCTACAAAGGTTTTCCCTTTGAAGAAATTAACCAGCAGTAAAATTACTGTGAAGGATGGCAGCAACGAAACCTATTTCCGTTTGTCAGATAGTGTTAGTGTTACAATTAACGGAAGCAAATCCTCCGTTTCTAAATTAATAAGTGAAATGGAAGACTATGATTATACCGTTACTCTGTCCTTTGATAAGATAAATGAGGTTTCAAAAATTGAAGCTATGACCAGCAAGAACAACCCGCTGGCGGGCAAATTGACTTATATGAGTAATTCTAAACTAAGGATTCAGGTGGGCAGTAAAGACTATGAATATCCTCTTTCAGATGCGGATGTAACGGTCAAATATGACGGGAAAACCGTACGTTTTTCCACATTAGCAGATGAATATAGAAGCAATAATTATTCTGTAACCCTGAAACTGGATAATAAAGGTTATGTTACTTCGATTACCATAGACTTTATGGAAGACGAGACCCATGGAACGTTATCCTTTATCAACAGCCGTCGTCTTGATTTAAAAGCTGCTGGTAAAACCTACAGTTACTATCTTGATCCAGATGTGGACGTTGAAATAGATGGTAAAAGCAGTAGATTGTCTACATTAACTGATAAATATGATAGCGCTCCTTATTCTGTGGCTTTAACCTTAGACAGATATGATTCGGTTACTAAAATTTCCGCTACCTCTAAAAATTCTGGTCTGTCAAAGGGTACTTTAAAAGAGATAACATCTTCTACAATTAAAATTACTGTAGATGGGAAGAGCTACGAATATGATTTGAAGGATCCTTCCATAAAAATTGACAATAAGTCGGTAACGTTATCTTCTTTGAGAAGCAGCTATAAAGATTATACCTATACTGTGGAATTAACCTTTAACAGCAAAGGCGAGGTTACTGATATTGTAGGGAAAAATAATGCAGCAACAAAGGGAACTTTGAGATACGTTGATGCGGGAAGAGATCAGATTGCCATTACTGCTGGTGACGTAAACTATACCTATGATTTGGATTCGGATGTAAAGATTACGTTAGATGGCAGTACCAAAACGGCTTCTAAATTGGATAGTGAAAACGAAACTGCAAAATACTATAAAGAGAAAATTACCGTTACCTTGACATTAAACAGCAAGGATAAGGTAACGAAAGTTGTGGCAAGTACAGAGGATGAGAGCTCCAGCGATACCAAAAAGGGAACACTGGTTAAAGTTGATCCCTATTATGTTTCTGTGAAGATAGATTCCAGAAGCAAGGATTATGATTTTATTCCTGGTGATGTAACAATGACACTGGATGGAAGTAGTACCACTGTAAACAGACTTACTTCTGCCTTGGATAGGCTGGATAGAGATGAGAGTATATCTGTGACACTCTATTTTGATAATAAGGATAGAGTTTCAAAGCTGGTGGCAAGAATTGTGAATGATGATGAGACTGATGACAAACCGAAAGAAGGAAAATTATACAAAGTTACTACTTCCAGTGACAAGATTGAAATAAAAGACAATCATGGAGGAAAATATAAATGGAATGTAGACTCTGATGTTTCCATAACTTATAGGTTGAGTAGAAGATATGATTCGGATAACTACAACAATAGTTTGAGAGGGTTGAAAGAACTTCTTAATGACTGCGAAAGCAAGGGAGATACTTGTTATGTTACATTAGATAAAGTCAACAGCAGTGATAAGGTAACTAAGATAACTGCGGAAAACCAATAAATAGTAGCGGTTGATTATGAAATTCATTTTAAATAAAGAATCTAAACGAAAAGGATTTGCAGTCTATGGACTGCAAGTTCTTTTTATGTGTCCTCAATGTAAATTAGTTTTTCAATATAGAACAAGTAAGATTATAAAAGAATTTGCCGAAAAAAACTGTACGATACCTCCAGCAAATGACAAAAAAAACAGTCATATTTTCCTACAATAAGGAATATGGAGGGAAGACGCATGGAAAAAACAGAAATCATCTTAGAACAAGTAGGACAAAGCTCAGGGGTGACCCCTGAGGTGCCACTTTATGGAGAGAAGACCCCAAAGCTGATTTGTGGCAAGGATATTTTGAAGTTTGCGCTCTTATGTGGAATTGGTGTTTGCTGGGGAAAGGCTGAAATGCTGCAATTTTTACGCCCCATGGGCATAGCATATATTTCTTTGTTTTTTGGCGAAGGAATTTTATTCTGGGGCGCATTGGTATCTGTGGCGGCGGGCTGTATTGTTGATATGCCTTTGAAGGCGGGTGCAGCACTGGCGGCGGCATGTGCCATCCAGTTGACCTTGGGAAGATTTACCGAACGGGAAGAAATCTTGAAAAAAGCAATACTCGGTGCATTTGCCATGGCGTTGGCTGGTATTTTTTATGCGATCAGCAAAGGTGGACTGACATTTTATTTTGTCATTGCCGGTGTGGAAAGTGCCTTGGTTATTGGCATTTCTTTACTGGCACAAAAGGGAGCTATGTTTTTATGGGAGAAAAGGCGAGTACCAGTACCTAGTCGAGAAGAAACTTTAGGAATGGTACTGCTCTTAGGGGGCGCCTTAGCCGGTCTTTCGTGTATGGAGGTACCATATTTACGACAAGGTCTGCTTCCGTTTTTTATTGCATTTTTTCTAGGCGCCTGTGCATGGCGGGACGGAATGGGAGGCGGTGCAGCGGCAGGTACGTTGTTTGGTTTTTTGCTATATCTTTGTGGGGGCATAGACTTATTGCTTTTTACGGTTCTTGGTGTCAGCGGGCTGATTGCAGGGTGCCTAAAGGATATTGGCAGGATTCCCTTGGTGCTTGCGCTGATTTTAACGCCATTGCTATTTTTGTTTTATACGGATGCTTCTTTACTCGTGCCTTTATGGGCAGGGGGATGGGCATTAGGAGCCACCACATTTTTACTCACCCCAAAGAGCTGTCTTGTTTGGTTATCAGGTAGCTTGCGTGAGCAGGAAGGGAGCAAAGATAAATACATCAGAAAAAAAGAACTGTTGGAGGAACGGCTACTTGGTTTTTCCCAGGCTTTTGCGGCTTTGTCAAAGACGTTTGTGCAACAGGAAGAAGTACAGGATAAAAAAGATGTCTCTAAATTGGTAGACACCATTGCAGAAAAAGCCTGCCAAGGGTGTGGCATGGCTCATTATTGCTGGAATGAGGAGTTGTATCGTACATATAGCATGACATTTTCTGCCTTATCTTATTGCGAAGAACGGGGACATATTACAACGGCACAGCTACCCGATTATTTTTGTCAGATGTGTGCAAGAAAAGAAACTTTTGTGGAGGCAGTCAACCAATCTTATGAGGGTTATCGCCGAGATCGCCTTTGGTTGGGACGCTTAGCAGAATGCAAGGAGCTGGTTAGCCAGCAAATGACAGCGGTAAGCGACATTCTAATGGGACTTTCTGGTCATTTGGAAGTTGGGTGCGTTTTTTTGGAGCAAGCAGGGCAATTATTAAAGGAAGAATGCGTAAAGGAGGGAATTCGCCTGAAGGACGTTCGGGTAGTGGAGGAGAAGAGTCGATATGGCAGACAGGTTCAACTTTCTTTTCGTGGATGTGGTTGCCGGGGTGTTTGCAAAAGTAAACTATTGCCATTAGTAAAACGTACGATGAACCGTCCCATGGTATTAAAGGAGCCAAATACCTGTCATTGCCAGAAAGACGGGATTTGTACTCTGCGTTTTGTGGAAGTGCCATCTTTTAGCCTGACAACGGCAACGGCCTTTTCCTCTGCCGTAGAACATCAACCCATTGGTGATAGTACAGGCTTTTTAGAAACAGATAAAGGGATTTCTATCATGGCTTTGTCTGATGGAATGGGGCAAGGTAAGGGTGCTGCTGAGGAGAGTAGAACTGCCATTGAGCTTTTGGAACAGTTTACAGAAGCGGGATTTGAACGGGAATTAGCGGTGAAAATGATTAATTCTGCGTTGCTGTTACGAAAGGGAGAAGAGACCTATGCGACTTTGGATATTTGTGCCGTGGATTTATTTGATGGGCGAGCAGAATTCATAAAGCTTGGCGCAGTTTCTTCTTACATCAGCCGCGGCGGACGTATTTTAACGGTAACTTCCCACACCTTACCGGCAGGAATATTGCAACAGGTTCAGATTGTAAAAAATGAAATGCTCTTAAAGGATGGGGATATGGTATTTTTGCTCAGCGACGGAATCACCGAGGCTCTGGGCGGGGAAAATATTGCAGGGGGATGGTTGAAAGATAAATTGGAGAGTGTGACTCTCTCAAATCCTCAGGATGCGGCGGACTATATACTGAAAGAGGCGCAGAAAGAAATAAAGGATATTCCTAAGGACGATATGACAGTGGTCGCAGGTCGCTTTTGGAAAAAAAGGAGAACTGCTTAAAGATAGTTATATTAATATAAGAAAAGAGAGAAAACAGGGTAAGATAAATAAAAATTGGAATTAAAGGGACACGGAACCTTCCTTGGCATTAAAGCAGGGGAGGTTCTTTTTATTGATTATGATAGAAGAATGGTAGTATCCTTAGTATAGATATTGTCTTTCAATAAATTTTCGTGTAAAGTGAATACATATGAGTTTTTGATACAAGAATGAAACATAATATTTATAAATAGACTCCCCTGATAAAAAGGGGGACGAGTTAGCAATTTTGGGAATTGGGAGCGTTGAATATGCAAAATAAGGTTTGGCAGACCATGGAAAAATATCATATGTGCGCACAGGGTTGTCACATTGTGGTTGGTGTTTCCGGAGGTGCGGACTCTATTGCACTTTTGCACCTATTAAATGGGTTTGCCGGTGAGTTGGGGTGGTGCATCACCGCTGTCCATGTGCATCATGGTTTGCGGGGTGAAGAAGCAGATGGAGATAGTGCCTTTGTACAGAATATTTGCCATAATTGGGGAATTCCTTGCAAGGTTTATTATTTTGATGTGGCAAAAGAAGCAATAGCAAGAGGCTTGGGAACGGAGGAAGCAGGGCGACTGTTGCGGTATGAGGCTTTTGAGCGGGAAAGACAAGGGGGCCTCATTGCTGTAGCCCACAACAAAAATGACCAAAGTGAAACCATTTTGATGCGCCTTTGCCGTGGAGCAGGTGTATCGGGATTAACTGGCATACGCCCTGTAAGAGATTCCATTATTCGTCCGCTACTATTTTGCTCAAGAAAGGAAATTGAACAATACTGCCAAGAGAAGGGACTTTCCTATTGCGAGGATAGCACAAATCGAGAAAATATCTATACCAGGAACCGCATAAGAAACCAGGTTTTGCCCTTACTTGAGGAAATCTATCCAAAAGCCATGGAACATATTGCCCAAACTGCAGAAATTATGGCAGAAGAAGAAGAATTTCTGCAAGAACAGGCCAGATCATTATTTATTAAGACTTTAAAAAAATCTCAAGAGGATGAAATTGTTCTGGATGCGGAATGCTTAAAGGGCATGCATAGAGTCATGAGAAAAAGGGTATTGGCAATGGCATTTGAAGCTTTGGAAGGAAAGAAAGATATAGGCTCCGTTCATTATAAATTATTGGCAAATTTATTGGGGCAAATAAGTGGAAAAAGCTTACATTTACCCAACAATATTATAGCTGAATTAAGCTATGGTTCATTCATTCTAAAAAAGGAACGTGAAAAAATAAAGGATTTTTCCTATCTTTTACCTTTAAATGGAGAAATTTTTGTGCCTGAAGCAAAGCTTTTCGTAGGAACTTATCTTTGTACGGAAAAAAGAACACAAAAAAACCAAGATAGCTGTACGAAAGTATTTGATTATGATAAAATAGGCTGTGCACTTTTTTGTCGAACCAGACAAAATGGAGATCGCCTTGCCATTAAAAACGGACGAAAAAAGCTGAAGGATTTTTTGATTGATGAAAAAATCCCAAGGGAGCAGCGGGACAGCATGCCCCTTATTGCCACTGAGGACGATGTTCTTTGGGTGGTGAATCAGCGGGTTTCTGCGGCATATCAGCCGGATGAAAATACTAAAAATTTTTTAATAGTTCAGATACGGAGGTTCATTGAAGAATGAAAGAAAGAGTAGAGGTAATGATCAGCGCTGATGCAATCAGCAAAAGATTGGAAGAAATGGCAGAGCAGATTTATGAAGATTTTGGTGGAGAACAGGTTGAGCTGGTTTGTGTTTTAAAGGGTGCGGTAATGACCTTAACAGAGCTTTCCAAAAGATTGAAAATGCCCGTTACAATGAGCTTCATGGATGTTTCCAGTTATGGAAATGGCACTGAAAGCACAGGGAAAATTAAAATTTTGCGGGACTTGGATGAAGATATTTCAGGAAAGAATGTCCTTTTAATTGAAGATATCATTGACAGCGGAAGAACGTTGAGCCATTTGAGAGACCTTTTGTTGAAAAGGGAACCAAAAGCCTTCAAAATTTGCACCCTGTTGGATAAACCTGACAGACGTGTTGCTGAGGTTCCTGTTGATTATGTTGGATTTACCATTCCTGATGCTTTTGTAGTGGGCTATGGCTTAGATTATGCACAAAGATATCGTAATTTGAACTATGTAGGCGTATTACACTTTGACGAAGAATAAAATGTAAAAAGGGGGAGGAGTTCTAGTAAGGAATTCTTCTTCTTTTTTGTAGGAAAAGGCAGTGTTTTTGATTAATCTTTTCTAATCCTGCGTTGCCTTTTCTGTGGAAATGTGATAAAATTATAAACTGATACGGGTTAATTAAGTAAATATTTATGTTCGAATTATGAATCAACAGGAGGGAATCGATTGAATAAATACTGGAAGGCCATTGGGCTGTATGCGATGATTTTTGTTCTGATTTTGGCTGTACTGGCCTTCAATAGCGAGGCAATCACCGCTCCCCAGAAGGAGCAAAAGGCGTATAATTATAGTAATTTGTATACTGAGCTGGAAAATGACAATATTAAAGAGCTTGAAATTACCAGAAGTAAAGAGGTTGGGGATTTTGGTTCGGTAGAAGCAACATTGAGTGATGGAAGTGTGATTAACATAAATCTTCCTAGCGTTTCTACATTCCAGAAGCTTGTAGATGAAAAAATTGCCGATGGCAGTAAGATTGAAGTAACGACGAAGGATGTGCAAAAGGAGAGCTTGCTTTCCACAATACTTCCTTCTCTGATTATGATGGTTGTTATGGTTCTGTTCTTTATCCTGCTGTTTAATAAGCTTCAGGGTGGCGGCGGAAAGATGGCATCCTTCGGTAAGAGCAAGGCAAAGATGAGCGTTGAAGGAGAAAATAAAATTACCTTTGAGAACGTAGCAGGTTGTGATGAGGAAAAAGCGGAGCTGGAAGAGCTTGTACAATTTCTTCGTACACCACAGAAATTCACCAATTTGGGTGCAAGAATTCCTAAGGGTGTTCTTTTGGTAGGCCCTCCAGGAACAGGTAAAACGTTGCTTGCAAAAGCCGTTGCTGGTGAAGCAGGGGTTCCGTTCTTTAGTATTTCTGGTTCGGATTTTGTTGAAATGTTTGTTGGTGTGGGTGCGTCTCGTGTTCGTGATTTGTTTGATCAGGCAAAGAAGCATGCACCAAGTATTGTGTTTATTGATGAAATTGATGCCGTAGGTCGCCGCAGAGGTGCAGGTCTTGGTGGTGGGCATGATGAAAGGGAGCAAACCCTGAATCAGCTGTTAGTTGAGATGGACGGTTTTGGGATTAACGAAAGCGTTATTATCATAGCGGCAACCAACCGTTCCGATATTTTAGACCCAGCTCTTTTGCGTCCAGGTCGTTTTGATAGACAGGTTTATGTGGGCAGACCTGATGTAAAGGGCAGAGAAGCCATATTGCGAGTGCACTCCAAGGGGAAGATATTATCCCCCGAGGTTGATTTGAAGGTGGTTGCCCAGACAACAGCCGGTTTTACCGGTGCAGATTTGGCAAACCTTTTGAACGAGGCTGCGCTATTGACGGCAAGAGAGAATAAAACAGAAATTGATATGGAAGAGATCCAAAAAGCGTTGATTAAAATTGGCGTTGGAACGGAGAAAAAGACCAGAGTTATTTCTGAAAAGGAAAAATATATTACTGCGTATCATGAAAGTGGTCATGCAATTTTGTTTGAAGTTTTAAGCGAGCTGGATCCTGTGCATAGCATTTCCATTATCCCCACAGGTATGGCGGGTGGGTATACCATGCCTTTACCCGGCGAAGATAAAATGTATTATACAAAGCTGTTTATGGAACAGGAAATTATCAGTTTACTGGGTGGCCGTGCTGCTGAGTTCATCGTAATTAAAGATATTACCACAGGTGCTTCTAACGATATTGAACGGGCAACAGCAATGGCTAGAAACATGGTTACCAAATATGGCATGAGCGATATTTTGGGCCCTATTCAGTTTGGTGGCGAAGAGGGTAACGAAGTATTTATCGGCAGAGACTGGGGACATCAGCGTAATTACAGCGAGGCAATTGCTACCACCATTGATAAAGAAGTAAATCGTATTGTGACCCATGCTTATGAAGAGGCGATACGTATTTTGAAAGAAAATATTGAAGTTTTACATGCTTCCTCCAAGCTTCTTGTTGAAAAAGAAAAAGTGACAGGGGAAGAATTCCGCAAATTGTTTGATCAGGATGTGCGCAACGAGGTTTTAGGCATCACAAACGATGTAACAAAGGGGATTTACTGATTGATAAAACATAAGAGAAAATAGAGAGGAGTAAACGTAATGGAGTTTAACAATATTGTACCCGGCATTACCTTTGAGAGAGAATATTTCGTAGAGGAGGCAGATACAGCCACTGTATTTGGTAACGACAATGTTCCTGTTTTTGCATCCCCCAGGTTATTATCATGGATTGAAGGCACCTCTATTGGTGCAGTAAAACCATTTTTGCCTGAAGGTTGGGAAACAGTGGGTACTTCTTTTGACTTTAAACATATGGCGGCAACTCCTGTTGGCATGAAGGTTCGAGTTGTTGTTGAGGTAACAGAGGTAAACGGAAAACTTTTGACCTTCCAGATTAAGGCTTATGATGAAGTGGATAAAATTTGTGAAGGAACCCATGGTCGCGCAATCATTGATTTGAAGAAATTTATGAGTCGTGTAAATAGCAAGGCAAAAGGTTAAGATTCACTTAGCTTTGAGTAGAAAAGTGCTGAGCTGAACTCTTTTTGGGTGTTTGAGAGGCAAATTCCTCAAGATTTTGACTTTGTCTTAAAGTTGGTATAGGACAAATAGATACGTTCCTGCGACCAAAAGGTCTCGAAACGCCCTATTTTCCTTGAATGAAAGCCTATTCTGCGGATTTCACTTGGAAACCCTTTCGTTTCCCAATCCCTCGATTTAATAAATAGGTTTTTTGGACAGTAAAAGAGCGTCTCATAGGCGCTCTTTTTTTAGCGGAGGCTATGAATATGTATCGAATTTTAGAATTTTTACGTCAAGAAAAAGGATTTATTTCCGGTGAGGAAATTGGAAGGAAATTAGATATCAGTCGGGCGGCCGTTTGGAAAGGTATAAAAAAGCTAAGGGAAGAGGGCTATGTCATAGAGGCAGTTACCAATAAGGGGTATCGTTTGATATTACATGATACCATGTATAATGAAAATGAGATTGCCCAAGGACTGGTCGCAAAAAGACTGGGGCGCCCTGTATACTTTTTTAAGGAAACAGATACCACCAATAGTCGTTTGCGGGATATTGCAGCAGGGGGCGCACCCGAAGGTGCCATTGCCGTTGCGGAGCAAATGACTGCGGGCAGAGGCAGACGGGGGAGACATTGGGAAGCGCCGGCGGGTTCCGGTATTTGGATGAGCATTTTATTGCGCCCCAATATTTTCCCCTCCCAGGCATCGGTGTTGACCCTTTTAGCGGGGCTTGCCGTTTGTCAAGGCATTGAGGAAGAAACAGGCCTTACCCCTTCTATAAAATGGCCCAATGATATTATGCTAAACGGGAAAAAATTGGTTGGAATTTTGACAGAAATGGAGTGCGAGATGCAGCAGACCCATTTTGTGATTGTAGGTATTGGGATTAATGTCAATACCACAGAGTTTCCTGAAGGACTCATGGATGTGGCCACATCCCTATATTTAGAAAGTGGACGAACCTTTTCTAGGAAGAATATTTTGCAAAGAGTGTTGCTAAATTTTGAAAAGCTGTATCTAGAGCTTTTGGAATCTCATTGCAGTTTTGCTCCCTTCCTTGATAGGTACAAAGAAAAATGCGCTACCATTCATCAGGACGTTAAAGTTTTGGGGAAGGAAACTTTTTTTGCTCAAGCGGTAGACATCACGCCCGATGGGGAATTGGTTGTAATTAGAAAAGACAACGGAAAAAAAGAGGTGGTTTTTTCCGGAGAAGTATCAATCAGAGGAGGAAAGACCAGTGAATGATTTGATTTTGGCGGCGGCAAGCTATGAAAAGCAGAAATACTATTTGGAACCAAAATTTCAGGCACTTCCTGAAGCAATTCAAGAGGAGGTACGTATCATTTGCGTTACAACGGCACAAAAACTTGGCTGTACCTTTTTAATGGGGTTTCACGAGGACGGGGAAATCTACTTTGAAACGGTAAAGCAAGAGGATGATTTTAACTTTGATGAGATTGGCGCAGAGTTGGAGATTAAGGAAATTCTCCGTACCCAAAAAGAGCTAATAGGCGCATTGAAAATATGGTATACTGTGTTTTTTACAAAAGACGGGGAACAATTAAAGGATACTTTTTTGAAGCAGTAAAAAGTGACAAAACATTGTACAAAAATTAACGAAAATCACAAAAATATATTGTAATTCTTTCATTAACTGATATAATGGTGCATGGTAACCTTTCTGGGATAAGCCATTAAAGATGTCATGGTAAACGCCAGATATACTTGAATGCTTGGAGAGCTTTACCAAAATATAACCTAGTAATCTTATATCTTCCGCTAAGCGGGGCATAAGAGTGAGAATGAAAGGAGCAATTACAATGAGTGAACAAGTAATGGCAGTAAAAAGCGGAGGAAGGCTTTCCGTAAAGGATTTAACCACCACAGGGATGATGATAGGCATTATTTTGCTGATGTCCTTTACCCCTTTGGGATTTCTGCGAACGGCAGGGCTGGAGGTTTCTTTGATTACCATTCCCGTTGCCATTGGCGCAATGATTATCGGACCAAGAGCTGGATTGCTTTTAGGCACAGTATTTGGTTTAACCAGCTTTTATCAATGCTTCGGAATGAGTCCTTTTGGGGCAGCACTTTTGGGGATTAACCCCTTTTTGACATTTCTTGTTTGTGTGCCTACAAGAGCCATCATGGGCTGGCTTACAGGTATATTATTTATCGCAGTTGAAAAGTTAGATCGTTCCAAAACGATTTGCTTTTTCCTAGGTGGTATCATTGCCGCAATATTAAATACAGTATTGTTTATGGGGGCGTTGATGCTGTTTTTCTGGAGTACGGAATATATTCAGTCTATTAATGCTGGCGTAGGCAATTTGAGCATTTTTGCGTTTGTACTTACTTTTGTTGGTGTAAATGGTTTATTGGAAATGCCAGCAACTTGCATTGTGGGTGGTGTGGTTTCTAAAACGCTGAGAAAAGTATTATATAAAAAGATTCGATCAAACTAAGGGAAATCGCAAGGGTACGGGTTATCCCGTACCCTTTTAGGCTTTGGTTTTGAGGAGAGGGCAAAATGATATTAGTAATAGATGTAAGCAATACCAATACAATAATGGGCGTGTTTGATGGAGAAGCCCTTGTGGCCAATTGGAGATTATCCACGTTAAGCACCCGAACTTCTGATGAAACAGGAATACTCATCCGCTCTTTATTTCAGCATTCCGGCATTTCGGTAATGGAAATTGAAGCTGTGGTTGTTTCTTCTGTTGTTCCAAACGTGATGTATTCCCTGACAAACGGTATTCGCAAATATTTAAAGCGAGAAGCCATGATTGTTCGATCGGGGATGAAAACCGGAATTAACCTTCGCATGGAAAATCCCAAAGAGATGGGGACGGATCGTATTGTGAATCTGGTTGCGGCCTATGAGAGATATGGCGGCCCTGCCATTGTAATAGATTACAGTACGGCTACAACCTATGATGTGGTGAATGAAAACGGCGAGTTTGTAACGGGCATTACGGCGCCGGGGCTTCAAGTTTGTGCCGAGGCATTGTACCAAAAGGCAGCAAACTTGCCTAAGTTTGAAATTGTCGCCCCTGAAAGCATCATTACCAAAACAACGATTGAGAGTATGCAAGCAGGCCTTGTGATTAGTCATATCGGAGAAACCATTTATATGATTGAATGTATCCGTAAGGAATTGGGATTTCCCAAATTAAAGGTGATTGCCACAGGCGGTCTTGCAAGAATCGTTGATGAAAAGGAAGAGATATTTGATGTTTATGACCCTGTTCTTGCTCTGCATGGGTTGCGGCTCATTTACGAAAAGAACAAGAATAGGCGACAGGGGGAAAGCAAATGCTTTTAGTAATTGATGTAGGGAATACGAATTATGTTTTGGGAGTATATCATGGTGAAAAACTGGTGAAGTGCTGGCGTATGGCTACGGGCAGTAACAAAACCGCCGATGAGACAGGGATATTTTTGTACAATCTTTTTGAAGCATCAGGTTTTGACGTGAGTCGCATTGAAGCTGTGATTATTTCTTCTGTAGTGCCTGATATTATGTATTCTCTGACACAGGGAATTCGAAAATATTTTAATATTGAACCGATGATTGTCTCTGCCGGCATGAAAACGGGCATTGTTATCAAGCGAGACAACCCCAAAGCGGTAGGAGCAGACCGTATTGTAAATTTGGTTGCGGCAAATGAGATTTACGGTGGCCCAGCGGTAGTCATTGATTATGGCACTGCAAATACCTTTGATGTAATTAACGAAAAATCAGAGTTTATCACTGGCTTGATTACACCAGGCATTTCTATCTGTGCGGAGGCATTATATCAAAGAGCTGCACAGCTTCCAAAAATAGAAATCAAAAAGCCAAAATCCATCATTGTAAAGAATACTGTGGGAAGCATTCAAGCAGGGTTGGTTATTGGACACATTGGACAAACCAAATATATCATTCAACAATTAAGAGAACAGCTTGATATACCCGATATGAAGGTAGTTGCAACAGGAGGCTTAGCTAGAGTGATTGACCCCAATAAGGAAATATTCGATATTCTTGACCCTGTTTTGACGCTAAAGGGATTGAAAATATTATATCAAAAAAACAAATAATGATAGGCTCCATCTGACTCAAGATCTGGAGTAACTATTTTAAAAACGGAAGGGACTGGGAAAAGAAGCAAAGTTATTTCTTTCCCGTTGGAAAAAGTCTTACTGACTTCTTCAAGCTTTTGAAGGGGAGAATGGGGTCTCAGAACCTTGTGGTGACAGAAGCAACCGAATCGTTAGGGGGATATAAAAAAAGCTTAATTCATTAAGCTTTAATGGGGTGTCGAATTTATCGACACCCTAACACGGGCTTGCCCGTTTTTTTATTGCAAATAACATTGGGTGTTGTTTTGTGGATTATAACACGGCCTCAGAAGAGTTTTTCTTGCATCAAATATAAATGTTTGGTATGATATTAAACCAAGAAGGATTTGAGGTGTTTATCATGAAAATTGGAAATGTAGAACTTATGAATAATGTCTTTTTGGCACCAATGGCTGGGGTGACAGATTTGCCCTTTCGCCTGCTTTGCAAGGAAATGGGTTGTGGCTTGGTCTATTCTGAAATGGTAAGCGCCAAAGGCATTTTATATGACAATAAAAATACAACGGAGCTATTAGCTGTGGAAGAGGCAGAACGCCCCACGGCAATACAGCTTTTTGGTTCAGACCCCCAAATACTAGGGGAGATGGCAAGAAAAATAGAGGAGTACCCTTTTGATATAATTGATGTTAATATGGGCTGTCCTGCCCCTAAAATTGTGAAAAACGGTGAGGGCAGTGCGCTGACAAAAGATCCCCTTCGGGTGGGAGAAATCGTAAAGGCGCTGGTTGAAGCACAGAAGAAACCGGTTACCATTAAATTTCGCAAGGGCTTTGATGATATGCATATTAATGCACCGGAGATTGCAAAAATTGCTGAGGCAAACGGTGCATCGGCGGTGGCAGTACATGGAAGAACCAGAGAGCAGTATTATAGCGGCAAGGCGGATTGGGATATTATTCGTCAGGTGAAGGAAGCTGTGTCTATCCCTGTGATTGGAAATGGAGATGTATTTACCCCTGAGGATGCAAGAGGCTTAATTGAGCATACCGGTTGCGATGCCATTATGGTAGGGCGGGGTGCTCAAGGTAATCCTTGGATTTTCCAAAGAATTCTTTACTATCTTAAAACCGGAGAAATATTACCAGAGCCAACTGCAAAGGAACGGGTGGAGAAGGCTTTGCGCCATGGAAAAATGCTGATTGATTATAAAGGGGAATATGTGGGCGTCAGAGAAATGCGCAAGCATATGGCTTGGTATTTAAAGGGGTTGCCCGGTGCTGCAGAGTTTCGTGGAAAGCTAAATCATACGGAGAGTTTAGAGGAAATGGAAAGTCTGCTAAAGGATTATTTAAAGAAATTTGGAGAACAGTGACCTGCAACTTTATTAGAGACAAGAAGCAATATTGCCTATAAATATACATGGAAATGCTCGCAAAGTTCAGGACAAAAATAAAAGAACAGGTATATTTCTTATTAACTTTATAAACGGTTGAACAAATTGAAAGGTTTCTCAAAGATATGTAGTTTAATGGTTTCAATAATGTGTCGCTTGGGCACAATTGGAAACATGTGACGAACTGTTTATTGGGAAGCCTTTTTTACAAAAGCAGGGGAGACCATTCCCTTGCATGTGCTCAGGAAGTTATCAAAAGATCTATAATTAGGTAAAATGCTTATTATTTCTAGGGGAGATGTAAATATTTGCTTATAAAATTGTTGTAGAAATACCACGATATCTTTGCATTTTTTTCACCATTTTACAGCATATCGACAGTTTCGTTTGTATTTCAACTCTTTTCATTGCAAGGGAAAAAAGAGAGTGCTATAATCTTTCAGGTGCTAAATTCTAGTTATTGGTTTCCGACCAATAATTTTTTTTGGAGTTTTGTACCGAAAGGTCATTATACTGTTATGATTCATTTCATTAATTACTAAAGGAGGTCATTATTTTGGAAAACCGTAAGATTATTCAAGTGGATGAAAAGGTACCTTTTTCACTTCTTGCACCCCTATCTTTACAGCATATGTTCGCTATGTTTGGTGCAACGGTTCTGGTTCCTTTCCTTTTTGGCATCAATTCATCAATTGTTCTTTTTATGAATGGTTTCGGCACACTACTCTTTATTTTCATTACAAAAGGTAAAGCCCCGGCTTATTTAGGATCCAGTTTTGCGTTCTTAGCACCGGGACTTTTGATTATAGAGAGATTTGGTTATGCTTATGCGCTAGGCGGCTTTGTAGCCGTTGGATTTTGTGGCTGTATTGTTGCCTTAATCATCAAAAAATTTGGTTCCGATTGGATTAATATTATCCTTCCTCCTGCGGCGATGGGCCCTGTGGTTGCCTTGATTGGTTTGGAATTGGCAGGCACCGCAGCGAATACAGCAGGACTTTTGGCGGAAGGCGGCCCCAATGGCGCAAATGTTACTGTATTCTTAGTTACTTTAGGTGTGGCTGTTTTCGGCTCTGTATTATTTCGTAAGTTTTTTGCGGTTATCCCCATCTTAATTGCCGTTATTTCCGGCTATATTACCTCCTATTTTGTAGGACTTGTGAATTTCGATGCTGTTGCTGAGGCGGCATGGTTTGCACTTCCCAATTTCTCTACTCCCAAGTTTAGTCCAGAGGCAATTTTAATTATGCTTCCTGCCCTTTTGGTTATCATTTCCGAACATATAGGCCATCAGATTGTGACAAGCAAAATTATTGGTAACGACTTATTAAAGGATCCCGGTTTACATCGGTCTTTATTTGCGGACAACTTCTCCACTATGCTGTCAGGGTTTATTGGTTCTGTACCAACAACAACCTACGGCGAAAATATCGGTGTTATGGCAATTACCAAGGTGTATAGTGT
>JABNAD010000280.1_pt1 | contig 37189 bp, 31 predicted proteins | sample 7240381 | NCBI WGS metagenome assembly JABNAD01 (sample SAMN11332834, study PRJNA596920) | anaerobic digester metagenome | biome: digested sludge; isolation source: digested sewage sludge-derived enrichment culture grown on H2/CO2 | place: Germany: Goettingen
TATAAACCCTGAATTCAATGGCTGATCCGTTCCGGTACTTTAGTTCCAGGCGGTTAAAGGGATAGGATGCCTGCCGGTACTTTACCGGGACCACTGCCTGATACTCCGTTAAACCGCTGCTCCGGGAGATTGCGGGCTTTGTGCCGGGTGCCGGCAGTGCTTCTCCTGATTCCAGTTCCAGGCCCAGCCCCGATACGGAAAAAGTTTCCTTTCCTTCCATAAGAACGGTAAAACCAGCGTTGCCGGCGGGGTTAACCTGTAAGGCAAGTTTTCCGTCAGGAGATGTTACTGTGTGCTGACCCGAAACGGACATTGCCATCAGGAAGCGGAAAGTGATAATAAATAATGATAATCGATTCATATTCAAATATTTTAATAAACAGCATTCCGGCTTACCGATAAAAAGGTCTGGATGGATTCTGACCTGATCAAAAGTAATAAAAACGGATATAGTATCTGATTATCGGTAAAATCAATTGAATAAACCGGTGCAGAAGCGGTGTGTCGGATACTTCAGAAATTATGCCATCTGATAAATCATGCTTCACCATTCTGGATGAATTGCTACTTCCTGAGACAGCCAAATTCAAATTCTCCTGAGACTCGGATTTGATCACCAAAAATTTTTATTCGGATATTTTTGTCCGATTAAAAAATATCATAGCTTTGCAGCTAAGAAACAAAGCAGATATGTTTTCAAAAGCCTGTGAATACGGAATCAGGGCCTGCATTTACATTGCAGGAAAATCGCTGGGGACTGAGCGCACATTCCTGAATGAAATTGCCGCTGAGATAGATTCCCCGGCGGCATTCACCTCTAAAATACTGCAAACCCTGTCAAAAGCAGGCATCATAACCTCATTGAGAGGACAACGGGGCGGGTTTATGATGAATCCGGCACAGATAGAAGATAAAAACGTTGCTGACATAGTAAAAGCCATTGACGGGGATTCAATTTTCACCAGTTGCGGCCTGGGTCTGAAACATTGCTCCCCGGCCCAGCCATGCCCGGTTCACGACAAGTTCAACGATATCCGTTATAATCTGAAGCAGGTGCTTGACAATACAAAAATCAGGGAGCTGGCACGCGGACTGAAGGACGGGCAAACATACCTTAAAAGGCCGGTAAACATTCATCCGTAAGGAAGGATGGTCTATGCCGGAGTGTAACTGTTACCGGATTACCGGGGCGATGTGATCATATATTTTACCCCGGAACCGGATGAATGCCAATGACAGCGGACTAAAAAAAAGTCCGGAAAGCAACACAATTATTCACATCAAAACACCATCAATATGAAACATGAAAAAAAACTCTGGATCGGGTTTGCGCTTGTTGTGGTTATATCCTTTGCCGTACTGGGTTATTATGGTTATGAGATCTATCAGCAGGCTCCGCCTGTTCCTGAGAAAGTGGTCACAAGCGATGGAACGGTTATATTCACAGGTCAGGATATCAAAGACGGCCAGAATGTCTGGCAGAGTATCGGCGGTCAGGAAGTGGGAAGCGTGTGGGGCCACGGCGCCTATGTGGCACCCGACTGGTCGGCCGACTGGCTCCACAGGGAAGCAGTTTTTATCCTGAACACATGGTCTCAGCAGGAATTCAGCCGGGTTTACGACGAACTACCGGGGGAGCAGCAGGCAGCCCTTGAGCACAGGTTGCAGGAAGAACTCAGAAAAAATACCTGGGACCCATCCACCGGTACCATCACGGTATCGCCCCTCAGGGCTGAGGCCATCCGGAGCCTGAGCCTTCATTACGAAGGTCTTTTTATGGACAATCCTGATTATCAGCAACTGCGTAATGATTATGCCATACCGGTTAACTCAATCAAAGATCCGGAAAGGATGCATAAAATGAATGCATTCTTTTTCTGGGCATCCTGGGCGTGTGTCACCGAAAGGCCGGGGGAAGCCATCACATACACACACAACTGGCCCCCTGACGAAATCGTCGGCAACAAACCTACCGGCGATCTGGTACTATGGACCGGTTTCAGCGTAATCATGCTGCTGATCGGGATAGGAATACTGGTATTCTATCACGCAAAAACAACTGAAGAGACAGAAATTGAAAAACCGCTCGAAGACCCCCTGATGCGGCAAAACATCACGCCCTCGATGAAAGCGGTGGAGAAATACTTCTGGATCGTTAATTTTCTGATTCTTCTTCAGATTGTAATGGGAATAGTTACAGCGCATTATGGCGTTGAAGGCGACGGACTTTACGGAATACCCCTTGCCAGTTTTATGCCGTATGCCATTTCACGTACCTGGCATGTTCAGCTGGCCATTTTCTGGATCGCAACCGCCTGGCTTGCAACAGGCTTGTACATTGCTCCGGCAGTTTCGGGCAGCGATCCCAAATACCAGAAACTGGGTGTTAATTTTTTGTTTGTGGCATTGCTGATCATCGTGCTGGGTTCAATGGCCGGACAATGGATGGGTGTAATGCAGAAACTCGGATATGTGGAGAACTTCTGGTTCGGCCATCAGGGTTATGAATATGTTGACCTGGGCCGCTTCTGGCAACTATTCCTGTTCGTCGGGTTGTTTATCTGGCTCACGCTGATGGTAAGGCCGCTGATTCCGGTATTCAGGCGTAAGACGGAGGAAAAGAACCTGCTGATCCTGTTTCTGATCGCTTCGGCAGCCATTGCACTATTCTACGGTGCCGGATTGATGTGGGGAAGACAAACGAATCTGGCTATAGCAGAATACTGGCGCTGGTGGGTGGTACACCTCTGGGTGGAAGGCTTTTTCGAAGTTTTTGCTACCGTTGTGGCAGCCTTCCTTTTCGTAAGGATGGGATTGCTGCGTACAAAAACCGCCACTTCAAGCGTACTGTTCGCCACCATTATCTTTCTTTCTGGTGGAATTCTGGGCACATTTCACCACCTGTACTTTACCGGCACTCCCACGGCCGTGATGGCACTCGGGGCGACCTTCAGCGCACTGGAGGTGGTTCCCCTTGTTCTGATCGGTTTTGAGGCTTTCCACAACTACCGGCTTTCCAAATCCACGGCATGGCTGAGGGATTATAAATGGCCCATCTACAGCCTGCTCTCGGTTTCATTCTGGAATTTTTTAGGTGCAGGAATCTTCGGCTTTCTCATCAACCCGCCCATCGCACTCTATTACATGCAGGGGCTGAACACAACGCCGGTACACGGGCATGCCGCTCTTTTCGGCGTATACGGAATGCTTGGCATCGGCCTGATGCTGTTCGTGCTGCGAAGCCTCTACCGTGAGCAGGTCTGGAATGAAAAACTGCTCAGTTTCTCATTCTGGTCGATCAACATCGGTCTGCTGCTGATGATCTTCCTGAGCATACTTCCGGTCGGATTTATGCAAACCGTTGCCAGCGTGAATGAAGGCATGTGGTATGCCCGTTCCGCTGAATTTATGCAGCAACCCATCCTCACAACTTTCCGCTGGCTCAGGACCATCGGGGATACTGTATTCGCCCTTGGCGCCCTTGCCCTGTTCTGGTTTGTATTTAAACTCGCTTTTCAGAAAAAAATCCGTTAAAAATCAACTATATGGACAATCAGAATAAAACCATTGGAAGCTATGTCACAGAAGACTACCGTACGGCTGCCGTCTTCGAGCGATACGGCATAGACTTCTGCTGCCGCGGCAACCGCCCGCTTCAGGATGTCTGCCGGCAGGAAAACATAAATTATGAAGCCCTGATGAAAGAACTTTCGCAGGCGGCAACCGGACCCATAACGGGGAATGACAATTTTGGTTCATGGCCGCCAGACCTTCTTGCTGATTATATCGAAAAAATCCATCACCGCTATGTGGAACAATCCATTCCCCGGCTGACCGGTCTGCTTGAAAAAGTGACCAACGCTCATGGCGACAGGCATCCGGAAGTGTATGAAATTGCAGATCATTTCAGGATATCAGCCGGAGAGCTTACAAAACACATGAAAAAGGAGGAACTGGTTCTTTTCCCGTTCATCCGTAAGATGGTGAATACCAGGCCAGGCAGCAGCATGATTCCTGAAGCGGCATTCGGAAGTGTTGCAAACCCCATCAGCGTCATGCTGCAGGAGCATGATAACGAAGGTGAAAGGTTCAGAAAGATCGAAGAGCTCAGCAGCGGCTATACTCCGCCTGAAGACGCCTGTAATACCTACAGGGTTACTTATGAATTGCTGAGGGAATTCCAGCAGGACCTGCACAAGCATATCCATCTGGAAAACAACATACTTTTCCCTGCCGCCATAACCATGGAAGCAGCGCTCAAACAACAGAAACGGGATTAATCCGATACCTGGTGCAAAAAAATATCCCTGTTCGGGCCTTTTGAAGGAAGGAACAGGGATATTTATTAAAAAGCATCCGGAGAATTAGACCGGCTTAGTCAACCCAGTCGGCTATAAACATATTGGTATCACGGGTTCCGCCGTTATTCCGGTTAGAGGAAAAGATAAGTTTCCTGCCGTCGTAAGAAAACATCGGGAATGCGTCGAACACCGGATCCCAGGTGATGCGCTCGAGACCGGAGCCGTCGAGGTTGATCATATAGAGATTAAATTCAAATCCACGGGCAGAGGCATGATTGGAACTGAACAGGATCTTTTCACCCGAAGGATGAAAAAAGGGAGCCCAGTTGGCTTTACCCAGGCTGGTGATCTGCCTGAGGTCGCTGCCATCCACATTGCACACGTAAATTTCCATATTGGTGGGGGCAACCAGCCCTTCAGCGAGCAGTTCCTTGTATTCCCTGATTTCTTCAGGCGTTTTCGGACGCGATGACCTGAACACCAGCTTTGTTCCGTCCGGAGAAAAGAAAGCGCCCCCGTCGTAGCCGAGGTCGAAAGTAATCTGTTTTACATCACTTCCATCTGTTTTACATGTATACAACTCCAGGTCACCCGAACGGTCTGAAGTAAATACGATCAGGTCACCTTTGGGTGAAACCGTTGCTTCGGCATCGTAACCGGGCGATTTCACAAGGGTATCGATCAGCTGACCTTTCAGATTTGCCACATAAATATCAAAATCGGGATAGATCGGCCACAGGTACTTGCCATCAGCCCTTCTTTCAGGCTCAGGAGGACAGTCGTTACCCCCGGAGCGGGTAGATGCGTATAGGATGCTGGTATCACCCGGCATAAAAAACGAACAGGTGGTCCGGCCCAGGCCCTCGCTGATCAGCTGGGGGATGTGATTCTTCATATCTCCGTCGCTGAAAGGAAAGTAATAAATATGGTCGCATTTTGTTCCCCATTTCGCGCTTTTCGCCTGAAAAGCAATCATAGAATCGTCAAAGCTGAAATACGCTTCAGCAAAATCACCGCCATTGGTGAGTTGCCGGATATTTTTCAGATGTTTCTCCTGAGGATAGTGAATGGTGGTGTCAGGTTGTGATGACACCGGAGCGGGCACATCATGACCACAGAGTTTACAGGGTTCAGCGGGATTTTCCGCTGAGGCAGCCGCCGCGGTAATAATCATTGAAAATGTGTAAACGTAAATTAAAAACCTCATCATGTAAAAATTTATTTTTAGTTTATCCGACTTCTTTCCCCTGCAAAGACACTCAAAGCAGAGACACTTCTTATAAACCTCTTTTCGCCAGAATGGTTCAACTTCCCCGGGTTGCTTTCGGGTATGAGTCACAAAAATCCGCATGAAACGTGACGGGAACCTGTTAAAATCATAAATTCGCATAAGCATTTTCAGTATAATTATACCGCTTCGACCATGGAAGTCATGTATTTTCGCGAAAGCAGTGAGTTCAGGGAGTGGCTCGAAGAAAATCACAACCATGCAAAGGAACTCTGGCTGGGATTTTTAAAAAAGCGCAAAGGGGTTATGCATGGGTTTTATTACCCTGAAGCGGTTGAGATCGCCCTTTGTTATGGCTGGATCGACGGGCTGACCCGGAGTGTGGATGAATCGAGGTATAAAGTCAGGTTTACCCCCAGAAAAACCAAAAGTGTCTGGAGCAGCATCAACATCAAACGGGTTGAAACGCTGAAGGAAGCCGGACTGATGCATCCGGCAGGTCTTGAGGTTTATGAAGCCCGCAATAAGAAGCGAACGGATTCCGCGAATTTTTTGCGCGAAAATGGCCGCTTAACTCCGGAAATGGAACAGGAATTTATGAAGCATCCCAATGCTTATGTTTGGTTTTGCAACGCATCCGTTTCATACCGGAAAACCTGCATTTACTGGATACTCAGCGCCAGGCAGGAGGTTACCCGGCTAAAAAGACTCGGAATTTTAATAGAATGTTCCGGCCAACAGGTCAGAATTCCTTTGCTGAGGACAAATTCGGGGCATCGCAGACCTCGTGAAAACTAAAAACCGGCACATTATGAAAAAAATCCTTCTCATAGGAATCATAAGTCTTCTGACAAATCTAACCCTGGCCCAGAACTCAAACCTTTCCGGAGGGATTGTTTTCGACGGGGAGCCGTTTCTGGCGGTAAATCCTCAAAATCCGCGACACATGGTGGTCGCCTGGATGGGTTATGTTTTTCTCAACCGGATAATGATCCGCACTAGGGTCAGTAGCGATGGCGGAATAAACTGGAGCCCTGCAGTCAATGTACCCCATGTGCAAAACGGCCATACTTCAGCCGACCCTTCCCTGGCATTTGACAGCCAGGGAAACGTTTACCTCTCCTATATTGATTATGATCCGTATTTCACGTCCGGCGCCGTCTATTTACGGAAATCGACTGACGGGGGGCTTACCTGGGAGCAGGCTGTTGAAGTAATTGCTTTTGATGATGATCCCGGGCGATTTCCGATCGACCGCCCCTGGATTACCATTGACCGTTCGGGAGGCGCCTTCAGCGGCAACATTTACATCACCACCATGAATGCCAGCCCCGCAGGTGCACCGCCGTATCATCCTTACTTTACCAGGTCGGTGGATCAGGGCCAGTCTTTTGAGCCATGGCGCTATGCTGATACAACAGGCTGGCTGTCAGGCCCTTTTATCGCAAAACCGATGCCAACTCCGGCCATCAGTTCAACAGGCATTTTCCATTGCATCTATCCAAGCCTGGTCTTCTCCCAGAACCTGCTTCCACAGTTTGTCCTTGCATCTTCTGCCGACGCGGGGACCAGCTTTTCGCATCGCAGTGTGATTGCTGCACCTTCAGCGATCGCCGTCAGCGATACATCAGCAAAAAAAGGATACCTGCTCCGCGTGAATCCTTCCGATCCGCAGCATCTTGCATTCATCCATCTGCGGAATGCATCCGGAGATGCCGATGTCTTTCTTATGGAATCATTAAACGGAGGCGAAACCTGGAATGAAGGGACACGGATAAACGACGACCCAACCGGAAACGGGCGGATGCAGGACCTCGTCTGGGCCGCTTTCGATACCGACGGGGATCTGGCCATTGCATGGCGCGACCGCCGGAATGCCGCCGACACGGGATACGCGGCGTCGTATGAAATTTATGCCGCCGTCAGACTGAAAAACGAACCGGATTTCTCTCCCAACTTCAAGCTGAGCAGCGAAGCAATCCCTTTCGACGAAATCCTTTATCAGAGTGGCAACGATTTCATGTGCCTGGAATTATTCAACGACACCATCAGCGCCGTATGGGGCGACACCCGGAACGGGGCGCTGAATATCTGGTTTCAGCGATCGCATCTGAACGGAACGCTGCTGTCCCATACCAGACTGACAGACGAAAGGCTTCCGCCCCTTAAGATTACAAACATCAATCCCGAACAGGTCCTGATTGAGGGTGATGAAATTACGGGGATTACGTTCTTCAACATCAGGGGCGCCGAAGTACTCAGGATAAAGAATCTCCCGGGGAATTCCCATGAAATTATCAACCTTTCCAAACTTCCACCCGGAACCTACCTCATCCGTGTCCAAACCGCCCACGGAAGTATCGCAGCCAGAATGATACGCTGATTCATCAACCTTATTCCATGCCAAAAATCCATTCACTAAGATATGAAGAAGTTCACCAGCAGCCGGGGAACAGGGATTTTCAGTATAGCTGGCGGTCGCAGCAATGTTTTTCTGGTTCATTCAGGTGATAAAAAAATTCTTGTTGACACCGGCCCTCGGTTTATGCAGAAAATCGTTATCAGGCGTCTGAAGAAACTCGGTATCCAAACCATCGATTATCTGGTACTGACACATACCCATTTTGATCATGCAGCCAACGCCCGGGCTATAAAGCACTTCTTTAATGCCAGGGTGATAGTGCATGTATCCGAAGAAGAATTTCTGAAGTCAGGCGACAGTCCGGTACCCGCCGGCACCAACCTGTTTACGGGATGGCTCACCGGAAATTTCGGCAAACTGGCCAACCGCATGGTGAAATATCAGGGCTGCGATGCGGATATAACCATTGATCATCTATTAATTCTTTCAGAAGACCTTAAAAATATTCAGATCATCCACACACCAGGGCATTCTGCAGGCTCCGTAAGTGTAATTATTGACAATGAAATCGCACTTGCCGGCGATACCCTGTTCGGCACCTATCCCGGAAGTTGCTTTCCTCCCTTTGCAGATGACCGGAAACTGTTGTTCACGAGCTGGGAACTGTTGCTGAAAACCGGATGCCGCGTTTTCTTTCCATCACATGGAAGCGTCAGAACCCGCGAACAGGTAAGCCGGGAACTGAAAAAAGAAAATAAAGCCATCCCACGGCAACAACATCTTTAATCCGGCATTCAGTTGATCCCCAAATACGGTAATCTTTTCAACAATTACCCTGATTTCCGGTAAATGTGGTTTTGGTTTTTCCCGGACTGTGGAGTTAATTACCCAATGTGCATCCTCAACCATTTACATATTTATTTGATATACAAGCTATTGCAAAATCTATTCTTCTTTGGTTTATATTTTGAAAGGACATGGCAAAACCAAAACCCAAGAAAATATGAAAAACTTTTTGCTTATTCTGCTCGCGCTTCCAGTGCTTTTCGCTTCCTGTGAAAACAAAAAGCAAACTGAACAGATTAATCAGCTGATCCAGGAAAAGAACAAGATACTGAGTGATGCCGCTGTCAAAGACTCCCTGGTCAACGACTTTCTGATGACGATCAATGAAATAGAAGCCAACCTTGCAGAGATCAAAAGCCGCGAAAAACTGATCAGTTCCCAGACCGGGCAGGGTCAGGAACTCAGCAAACCAATCCGCGACCGTATCAATGAGGATATCCGTATGATTAATGAACTCATGCAGTCAAACAAAAACAAAATTGCTGCCCTCAACCGGAAAATCAAAGATTCAGACCTGAAAATCAAAGAGTTTGATAATATGATTGCACTCGCCAATCAGCAGCTTGCCGAACGCGACACAGAAATACTGGCGCTGAAAGAAGAGCTGGCCGGTCTCAATTTCTCGATTGCTGTACTTAATGACACTATTTCTGTGATTAAAGATAAAAACAAGGCACTGGCCGGCGTAATCAACGACAAAACCAACGAGTTGAATACTGCCTATTTCATTGTGGGAGAGCGTAAGGAATTAATTGAGAAAAAAATACTCAATAAAGAAGGCGGTTTTCTGGGCCTGGGCAAATCACAGAAGATTGCCGGGGATGTTGATCTGAATGAATTCACCAGGATAGATATCCGCAACCTCAAATCAATTCCGCTGGGCGTAAAAAAGGCCACCTTGATGTCGGTTCATCCGGCAGGATCTTACGAATTGATTATGACTGAAAAGAAAGTTGAAGAAATTGTGATAAAGGATCCGGCTATATTCTGGGAAAAGTCACGCATGCTGGTGATTTCAACCGAAGTATAAGCAACCACCTGTTAACCTTCCAGCTTCAATTAACGGACAGGAAACTGTTATGAAGCACCGCCCCCGCAGCCACAAGCGGGGGCTTTCTGTTTTTTTTACCGATAATAAACTAATACAGTTATTCCGGAAAAACAACGGAGATGAAGTGATGAACAATACCTTCCTAAACAGTCATATCACAGATTCTTTGAACTCATTTAACAACATAGCGCTTAAGACCTTATTTTTGCAGGGATGAACAGAAAAAATAACCCGGAGGGGGTAAAAGGGAAAGTGGTCACGGGATTCCTGTTGATTCTTTTTTTGGCGCTGGCTGCAGTTTTTGCCATGATTCATCTCGCTGCCCAACTCACGCCGCCCGACACCGGGATTTCACAATCCGTTACGAAACTCACCCTGGTGAGCAATATGCTCTCCAAGCTGATTGATGCCGACGGACAGGCACGTGCATATATTACAACAGGTCAGCGTCGCTACCTTAAAAAATACCGCGACGACGAAAAAGAAATCAGGGCCATCGCCGATTCACTCAAGTATACCAGTGTGATGCATACTGATCAATACCTGAGGATGTTGGTTGTTGACAGCCTGCTTGATCTGAAAAAGGCAACACTGGAGAATTTCTTCAGGCAGGGCAAAACGGCCGGATCGCCCATTCTGAGTACAGAAAGGCTGAATCAGGTGCTGCAACGCTTCAACGATACTGTTGCATTCTCCACAAAAACCATTGCACAGCCGTTAACGCCCCCCCTGGCAAAACCCCGGGAATCCGAACCGGCAAAAAAAGAGAATATTTTTAAACGCTTATGGTCAGGCATAACCGGCAAAAGCCCTTCTGCTGACAGCATACCTGTGATTCAGCATTCAGTCGGTCAGACGCCTGACACCATTCAGACCTTTACCCGGCTGCATGATTCCACCATTGCGCAGGTGCGGACGCAGCTTGAGCAGATGGGCGAAGAGGAACGCATAGAGCGTCAGATGGCCATTGAACGAGAATTGCTGCTGCTCAGAACAGACCAGGTAATCCTCGATGAAATCCGCAATGTGCTGATCCTTTTCGAGAAAGAGGAGATCAACAGGGCAATTGAAGGTTCGGAAAAAGCCAGTGTGCTCGTAAAAAGATTGTGGAACACCGCCCTAATCCTTGCTACGGTGGGTCTGATCACCATGCTGGTATTTATTGTACTTATATGGAAGGACCTTGCCCGCAGTGCATTTTACCGGCGACAACTTGAAAAAGCCAGACTCCTGGCAGAAAAACTGTTAAAAGTCAAGGAACTGTTTCTGGCCAATATGAGCCATGAAATCAGAACACCGATTACCAGCATTATCGGATTTTCGGAAAGGTTGTCCAATACAAAGCTTTCGAGTGAGCAACAGGACTACCTGAAGTATATCAATACTTCTTCGGAACATCTGCTCGGCCTGATCGACGACCTGCTCGACTACTCCAGAATAGGCAGCGGAAAACTCAGTCTTGAATCACTACCGCTTGTCCCTGCCGAACTTCTTGGTGAAGTTTATGAAACCCTGAGGCCAAAAGCCGAAAAAAAAGGCATAGAAATGCGTTATGCTGCAACCGGCGATACCGGAATAGCGGTAAAAGGGGATCCGCTCAGAATCAGGCAGATCATTTATAACCTGCTGAATAACAGTATAAAATTTACTGACAAGGGCACTATTAAACTGGAACTCGACATCCACCCGGAGGAAGAAACGACTGGGTTACGCATCAGGGTAACCGACACCGGTATAGGCATTCCGGAAGAGAAACAGCAGGAGATTTTTGAGGAATTTACACAGGTGGATGAAGGAATTACACGCAAATACGGCGGTTCAGGTCTCGGACTGGCCATTTGCCGCAAACTCACCGAAATGATGAACGGCACCATCAGCCTGCAAAGCACACCCGGAAAAGGTACCACGGTGGAAATTACGCTGCAGTTGCCCGGACACAGCGATGAAATCAGTAATCCTGAAACTGAGCGTTTTACCGGCATACCCCGGCTGGAAGGGAAAAAGATATTGCTGGCAGAAGATGATGAAACAACCAGGCTGTTGCTGATCAGTCTGCTCCAGGAAACCGGCGCCAGGATAGATGCCGTGCCCGACGGAGAAAAAGCGTGGCAACTGTATGCAGAACACACAGAAGATTATGACCTGATTATCACAGACATTCAGATGCCCCTGCTCAGCGGCCCGGACCTGATCGAAAAAATCAACAGTTTTGTCCGGGAAAAGGGCTGCAAAGTCCCTTTGGCTATTGGGCTTACTGCCCATGCAACTCCCGATGACTTTGAACTATACCGTCGCAAAGGATTGGATCGTTTCCTGATTAAACCATTCAGACAATCCGCACTTTATCAGGAGCTTAACCATATTCTGGATTTCAACTATGGGCATAAGGATCCGGAGCACCAGGAAATTTCCATATCAGGCAAAGAACTTAATCTGGATATCTTTAAAGATTTTTCAGGCAACGACCCTGAAGCGTTGAAAAAAATCCTTGAGTCACTGGTGAACAATATCAACGCGACGGTCCTTTCGATGAAAGAAGCTATAAGCAACGGAGATTACAGGCAGCTCTCACTACTATCCCACCGTATGCTTCCCAATATCAGAAATCTCGGAGCCTCAACCGAATCGGACCTGTTGAAGCAGATTGAAATGGCCGGTAGGGTGGATTCACCTGACCGGGAGACAATAACCGTATTGCTTGAAAAGGCCATTGACGGGCTGCATGCCATTGCAAAGACCCTGAATGATGAATTATTGAATTACTGAAGCGGAATCCCGTATTGCTTCATTTTGTTGTAGAGGGTTTTCCTGTCCACATTCAGCAATTTGGCAGCTTTCGATTTATTGAACCGCACTTTTTCGAGTGTGGCAACAATCAACTCTCTTTCACTCCGGCGGGAGGTTTCCCTGAGGTCAATATCTTCAGCCGGTTTGTCATCAACGGGCCCTATTCCGGTTGACTGGTCAATTGTGTTCGCATTAACCTCTGCTGTCAGTTCGTCAGGAAGCGTTCCGGATGTAATCACAGGCCCTTTTGACAAAAGCACCGCCCGTTTGATGATATTCCTGAGTTCACGCAGGTTTCCCGGCCAGGAATAACTCCTGAATATCTGCATTACATCCGGTGCAAAACCTTCCACATCGCGTAAAAGTTCTTTGTTTGCCTGAGCAAGAAAATGGCTTGCAAACATGAGCATATCTTCAGGTCTGTCTCTGAGCGGCGCAACCTGAATGGCAAATTCATTGATGCGGTGATAAAGGTCTTCCCTGAAATCGCCGCGTGAAACAGCCTGTTTCAGGTCTTCGTTGGTGGCTGTAATAATTCTGACATCCACCTGAATTTCTACCGTAGAACCGACCCTTCTGATTTTGCGTTCCTGAATGGCCCGGAGTAATTGGATCTGAATATCATAACTCAGGTTACCAATCTCATCCAGGAAAATGGTCCCCCCGTTGGCAACTTCAAACTGTCCCTGTTTATCGGCAATGGCGCCGGTAAACGCGCCTTTCATATGCCCGAACAACTCGCTGCCTGCAAGGTCGCGCGGCAGGGCACCACAATCAATTGCCACAAAAGGCTTGTCGCTTCGCTGACTGAGGGCATGAATTCTCCGGGCAACAAACTCCTTCCCTGTTCCGCTCTCGCCCATAATCAGTACCGACATCCCCGTGGGAGCCACCAGGGTGGTATGTTCCAGAATCTTCGCCGAAGCATCACTGACCCCTTCAATATATGACTCATCACTTACCTGCAGGTTTACCTCGGTGGCAGCCTTGCTGCGCGAGTTCATTGCCCTTTGGACTGTCGACAGGATTTCGTCAGGGTTCACTGGCTTGGTAACGTAATCAAAGGCGCCCATTTTCATCGCCCTTACAGCTGTCCGGATGTCGCCGTAGCTTGTCATCAGAATCACAGGCACTGCAGGCGCATCGCGCTTCACCAGCTGAAGTATCTCCAGCCCGTCATGATCAGGCAACCTCAGATCAGTAAGGACAATATCAGGATTGAAATCGGCTAATTTCTTTCTGCCATCGACATAGGTATATGAATGCGCCACTTCATAATCATGCTTACGAAGGAGGGTTTCCAGCATCAGGCAGAATGTAACATCATCGTCAACGACCAGGATTTTGCTTACTGACATTTACTTACGAATTGTATCAGCAAAGATAAAAAGATATCATTTCCCGCATACTTTTCTGTGTAATCAACCGAAATTGTAATTTGCTATTTTTGCTGACACATGGATAAAACGCCTGATTACGAAACCATCATCACAGGAGCGGGACCTGCCGGGCTGTTTGCTGCTGCAAACATTGTAAAAGGCAGGACAATAATTCTAGAAAAGAAAGAACTGCCGGGCCGCAAACTGATGATCTCAGGCAGCGGGCAGTGCAATTTTACCCATGCCGGCCCGCTGAAAGATTTTTTCACACATTACGGAGACAATCACAGCTTTGTGAAACCCGCCCTGAAAGCATTCACCAACCAGGATGCCATCGCCTGGTTCAGGAGGAGGGGCGTTGAAACCGTTACCGATAAAAACGGGAAGGTATTCCCCCGAAGCCTCAGGGCAGGTGAAATTCTGAACACTTTATTAACGGCCTGCGGGGAAAGACAAACCGTGATCAGGACCGGAACGCAGGTCTCAGACATCTCTTTGGAGGACGGATACTTTTCAATAAAAACCGCTCAGAGGACTTACACATGCAAAAACCTGATACTTGCTACCGGCGGCTTATCCTATCCTGCAACCGGTTCGAGCGGCGATGGCTATGCATTTGCCAAAAAGACGGGGCACACCCTTGTTGAGCCCCGGCCGGCCCTGAGCCCTGTTTTTGTAAAGGACTATCAATTTGAATCCATTGCCGGCGTGTCGCTCGACCATGTTCTGATCAGGATCTTCAGGGACAATAAAGAAATCAGAAGCCACAGGGGCGATACAGGCTTCACCCATAAAGGTTTAAGCGGCCCGGGCATTCTGGATTTCTCGCGCTATTTCAGAAACGGAGACACCCTGAAGATCAACCTGTGCAATCTTGAAGAGGCAGCGTTTGATAAACAATTTACTAGTCTTGCCAATTCAAACGGAAAACTGCCGGTGCTTGCTTTCTTTAAAAGTTCCTTCATGCCCCGCAGCCTCGTCAGGACCATCATCGGGATATCTGGTATTTCACCGGACAAACCAATGGCCGAAATCTCAAAAAAGGGCCGTAAGATCCTGACAGAACTGTGCTGTAGTCATCCGTTTGTAATTGATAAAATTGCGGGCTTCAGCACAGCCATGGCAACCAGCGGCGGAATTTCGCTTGATGAAGTCGATCCGCTCACCATGGAATCCAGATTGGTTAAAAACCTTTTTTTTGCCGGCGAGGTGTTGGATATTGACGGGGATACCGGCGGATACAACATCCAGGCGGCTTTCTCAACGGCGTGGATGGCCGCACAGGCAATCAACAGAAACTGATAAACCCGGATAAAGCATTTATCCGGGCATATTCGGGGCTACTTTCATAAAATCAACATTCCGGCCGTGCCGGACTTTCTTTTGACTATCCGAAATAAAAAAGCCGCTCCCCTGAAGAAGCGGCAATTCCTTATAAACTCCGCAATTATTCAATTCCGGCAAAATGCTTCATAAACTGGACCCTTTCGTAGGCTCCCGGATTTTCCACCTTTTTAAAGCTCATTTTACCGATGAAATCTTCAGTCTTTTCAAATCCATGTTTCTCCATCCAGGCCTTCAGACCGGCATTCATTTCATCAATGCGGCCGAAACCGTTTTTGTAAAGGGTTGAGGCAATCTGAACCGCCTTTGCACCTGCCAGCAACTGCTTGATCATGCCTTCACTGTCGTGGATTCCGGTGGATGCACAAACATCGCAATACAACCTGTCGCTCAACATGGCCACCCAGCGCAGTGAAGTTGAAATCTCTTCCGGAGAGCTGAAAACGTTGGTAGCAACTACCTTCATGGTATCAATGTTTATATCCGGTGAATAAAACCGGTTAAACAACACGATTCCCTTGGCGCCGGCCCATGAAAGCTTGAGGGCCATCTTGGCGAGTCCCGAAAAGTAATAACTGATTTTGAGCGCAACGGGAATGCGAACCTGTTTTTTCACCTCATCCAGGATGGTGAAATAAAGTTTCTCATTCTGTTCGGCACCGTGAGTTGGGTCACTGGGCATAACAAATATGTTCAGTTCCAGCGCATCTGCACCTGCATCTTCAATTTTCCGTGCAAACGTTGTCCATTCGTCTGAACTGATGCAGTTTATACTGGCAATGATGGGAATCTGAACGGCATGCTTAGCATCCCTGATCAGTGTAAGATACTCTTCGAGCCGGTGGTTACGGCTGTAGTTTGAAATATAATCCAGCGCTTCGGGATAGATGTTTGAAGTGGTATCATGGGAGGATGTGTGTGCAATTTCATGCATTATCTGTTCCTCGAAAAGCGATTTGAGCACCACCGCCCCGGCTCCCCTGCCTGCGAACTCCCTGATGTTTGCCAGTGAACTGGTTAGTCCTGAACTTCCAATAATTACAGGGCTGCTTAGTGTGAGGCCCATGTATTTGGTTTCGATATTTGCCATAATACCCTGATTTAAATTTCAGTTATGCTGAAGGCTTCCTTTGCCGGAATTGTTTAACAAATTTAGTGATAGAATTCAAAACTCCTAACAAGCCTTGATATTTCTATGTAAAAAGTTATATAAATCCTGCATTTCAGGAGATTCAACCAGGATCCTGAATTCGCCGGGGCCTTACATTGCTATGCTCAACTTCCTGAAAAGCATTTCGTTGTTCATTGCCTCAACAGCCTGCATCAGCTCATGATCAATGGGGCTGATCATCTCGAAATAAGCGCTTACATCGAAAAGATTTCTCGCGATCAGGCCTTTGAGAATGTGCCTGATCTCATTACCGGATCGTGCCAGCCCCTCTTCATCGGCCGGAACCCCTTTATCGGCTGCAAAATCAACAAATTGCTGCAAAAATGCATCATCAACCAGGAATCCTGTTTTAAACGATGCAATATTGGGATAAATAGCCTGAAGCTGTCCCCTGCGGGTATCCAGATAATCAATCACATATTCGTTGAGCAGTCCTTTTCGCCATAAATCGGTATAATACCTCGAAGAGGTCGTTGTATCAATCGGAATAAATACATCGGGCATAATACCGCCCCCGCCATAAACAACGCGTTTCGAAGGGGTAAAATATTTGATGGAGTCAGGGAACCTGATGCTGTCGGCCGATACAAACTCTCCATGCCTGAAACGCTTGGTAAGGTCAGCGTAGTAATCTTCCACCCCATCCTCATAAGGTTTCTGAATAGAGCGACCCGAAGGAGTGTAATAACGGGCAGTAGTCAGCCTGACCACAGAACTGTCGGGCAGGTTGAACGGACGCTGCACCAGTCCCTTGCCGAAAGACCTGCGGCCGAGAACGATTCCACGGTCCCAGTCCTGCACCGCCCCTGCCACAATCTCACTGGCCGAAGCACTGCTTTCATTTACCATAACGATCAGCCTGCCCTTTTCAAAACTACCTCTCGAAGTGGCTTTGAAATCCATTCGCGGACTGCGCAAGCCTTCTGTGTAAACGATCAGTTTCTCCGCCGGAAGGAATTCATCCGACAGATCAATGGCAATATCGAGAAATCCGCCCGAATTGTTGCGCAGGTCGAGTATCAGATTCTTCATCCCCTGTTTTTTCAGGACCGCAATCGACTCTTTCACTTCCTGGAGGGATGTGCGGGCAAAGCGGGTAAGCTTGATGTAACCGATATCGGCATTGAGCATAAAAGTGGCGTCAACGCTGTTGAGGGGAATTTTATCGCGGGTAATGACATATTCAATCAGTTCTTTCCGGCCTTTCCTTTTAATACCCACCGTTACCTTTGTGCCTTTGGGCCCGCGGAGGCGCTCCATCACATAGTTATTGGTCACTTTTTTGCCGAAAGCATCCTCTCCGTTAATGGTAATGATTTTATCACCGGCCAGAATCCCGAGTTTATCGGAAGGCCCTCCGGGAACCGCGGCAACAACAAGTATGGTATCATGAAACAACTGAAACTGTATGCCTACTCCGTCAAAGTTTCCCTGCAAAGGTTCATTGGCTCTTTTCACCTCTTCCTTAGAGAGATACACCGAATGCGGATCCAGTTCCTTCAGCATGGCCTCAATGGCACGCTCGGTCAGCTTCGCAGCATTGGCGGTGTCAACGTAGTAATAACTGATTATCTGCAGCAAAGAAGAGAACTTCTGGGAGGTTGACCGGGAATCACTCCGTTGCTGGGCATGGAGGGATGTAGCAGGTAAACCGGCAATAAAAAGGAAAATAATAAAAAGTACGGAAAATCCGGAACGTTGAACAGACATCTTGGGTAGTTTTTAAAGTACTATTTCAGGAAAAGAGTGACAAAAATAAGCATAAAATCAGGTTACATCATAAACATTTGGCAATCATAAGGGTTTAATAGAGTTAAATAAATTTAAAATCCGGCCGGACTGACCAGACCTGACCTGATACACTCAGTTATCAACCCTTAACCGCATCGGGCGTGACAAGAAATTTGCTTTCTGCAATAGCTTTGCTCATATTGTCGGCATTTATTATTCAGTCCTGTAAGCATGAACCGGATGTTGTCCCTGAACAGCCGGATCCGACAGATACCATCGCTACAGGCATTCCCTGCAGTCCTGACACAGCCTATTTTGTAAATGATGTGCTTCCCATTCTCGTTTCAGGTTGTGCCATGTCAGGTTGTCATGATGCCGCTTCGGCGAGCGACGGCGTAGTGCTTACCTCCTATTCCAGTGTAATGAATACTGCTGATATCAGGCCGGGTAATCCGGGCGACAGCGATCTGTATGAGCGGATTACCGATGACGATCTTGATGACCGCATGCCTCCGCCTCCCATGGCTGCGCTTTCACCGGAGCAGATACAAACCATCAGGCTTTGGATTACCCAGGGCGCTAAAAACAATTATTGCGACAACGGCTGCGATACAACATCATATACATTCAATGCCGTCATTCTCCCAATGATAAACAACAACTGCAAAGGTTGCCATAGCGGGGCCCAGCCTTCCGGTAATATCAGGTTGGAGGATTACGCGACCATCCGCCAGGCTGCGGTTATCGGATCGCTTTATGGTGCGGTCAGTCATCAGCCCGGGTTTTCGCCCATGCCTCAGAATGCCGCAAAACTGCCCGATTGCAACATCACCCAAATCAGAAAATGGATAGAAAATGGAACGCCGAATAATTAATCCCGGGCATCGTGTTTTTGCAAAGATAATCCCGCTAGCATTCCTCCTGATATTTGTCAGTTCCTGTTATTACGATAACGAAGAATATCTCTATCCCGGTTTACCCGGAAGCGGATGCGACACCACCGGAGTAACTTATTCCGGCACAGTGGCGCCGCTGATGGCTTCCAACTGCAACGCCTGTCACAGCCCAGCTGCTCCTTCGGGCAATGTGGTTACCAGCACCTTTGACGGATTAAAGACTGCAGTAAACAGCGGGATATTCTGGAAGGCCATCAATCACGAAGCAGGCGCCTCCCCCATGCCCCAGGGGGGCAATAAACTGCCCGCCTGCGACCTGAAAAAGATAAAGGCCTGGATTGACGCCGGTGCACCACAGAACTAACCTTATAAAAAGCCAGCAATGAGCAGAACGAATGCCATTTCCATCCTGATCCTTTTGCTTCTCACAGGTATATTTTCGTCACTGCGCGCGCAGGAGCTCATGGATCTGTTCGGAGAAGAGGAGCCGGTGACCGAATACGCCTATGCAACATTTAAAACAACCCGGGTCGTCAGCGGACATTCAGTTGAAAATCCGGCCAACGGCGTATTGTTGTTTATGATCTCGCACCGTTTTGGCAAACTCAACTCAGGCGCTTATGACCTGTTCGGGCTCGACCAGGCAACCATCAGACTGGGTTTCGAATACGGCATCAACGACTGGCTGAGTGCCGGGTTCGGCAGGAGTTCATACCAGAAAACCTACGACGGGTTTCTCAAGGCAAAAGTATTACGGCAAAGCAGCGGAAATAAAAACATGCCGCTAAGTCTCACTTATTTTGTTTCTATGGATCTGTTTTCGCTGAAGTGGCAGGATACAGAGCGAAAAAATTACTTTACCTCACGCATGACATATGTGCATCAGTTATTGCTTGCACGCAAGTTTAACGACAACCTCTCATTGCAGTTCACTCCGACATTTATTCACAAGAACCTGGTCGCAGCCACCGACGATGACAATGACACCTTTGCCATGGGGCTGGGTGGCCGGATTAAGTTAACCCGCAGAACCAGCCTGAACGCCGAATATTTTTACCTCCTGCCCGGCAGCACTGCAGATAATTTTGTAAACCCGTTGTCGCTGGGATTCGATATTGAAACCGGAGGCCATGTATTTCAGCTGCATTTTACCAACGCCCAGCCTATGTTTGAGCGTGGACTAATCACGGAAACCAGAGGCAAATGGACAAACGGGGATATTTATTTCGGATTTAACATCAGCAGGGTCTTTACGTTGAAAAAGCCCGCTGAATTCAGGGAATAATTTTTGATACATTCGCAGAAGTATCTTATTCACACTAAAACAACTATTTTGGTACTTCAGGATGAAAAACGCAGGCTGGTAACCGGTGTAGTCACTTTTGCCATTATAACCGCCGTTCTGTGGCTTGTCAAAGGCTTAGAGCTGGCGGGTGGCTTTTCGTTCGGTACGCTGGGCATTTTACCACTCCAGGCCAGGGGATTGCCGGGAATTATCTTTTCGCCCCTGATTCATGCCGATTTGGCACATCTGGCTGCCAATTCGCCTCCGTTTTTTCTGCTTGGGGCCGCCCTTGTTTATTATTACCCTAAAGAAGCTTTGAAAATATTCATCCAGCTTTGGCTGATAACCGGGCTCTGGGTGTGGCTTTTTGCCAGGGGCAACAGCTTTCATGTGGGCGCCAGCGGGGTGGTTTATGCCCTGGCATCTTTTCATTTCACCAATGGCCTGATCAAGCGCGAACCGCGTCTGATGGCTTTCGGAATGCTGGTCATTTTCCTTTACGGAAGTATGATCTGGGGGTTCTTTCCCGATTTCTTCCCTAAAAAGAACATTTCATGGGAATCGCACCTGATGGGCGCAGTAGCCGGTTTTGTAATGGCTCTTTACTACCGGAAAAGCGGCCCGCAGCCAAAGCAGTATGACTGGGAAGATGAAGAGGAGGATGCGGAAGCCCCACCCACGGAAATCCCTGAAGACAATACACCCGGAGCATCAGGCCAAACAGCGCCTGCAAAGGAAATACAAATCAGCTACGAGTACTCCCCTGATAAAAAGCCAAAACCGGAGTGATCCAAATCAACCGGAGCTGTTGAACAATGCGAATAATAAAGCGGATGCATCAGGATATTTCAGGAAAACAAGCTGACATCGTCTGCCAATCCGAAGGCATCTGCCATTAAAGCCTGCGCTGCCTGTTGATCAGGTTCATGGCCCGTTTCTGAAAAACACTCAACCTTATGAACAGCAGGATCGACAGCAATGCGAAAAATGCGAGCAACCCCGCCAGCAGATAATAACCGGCTTTACCACTGATCAGCTTATTTTGACCGGTCTCTTGCTGTGATGCCATGGCTTTTTCTGCATTTATTGCGGCATACCACGACGAATCTGCTGTTGCATTGTAATTTGTCAGATATACCTGGGCACTGTCGAACTGCTGAAGCGCCGCATAACTAAGCATGGTATTGGCATACATTACCCTGATTTCCTGTCTGAGGGACAGGTCCCGCGCAATAGTCACTGCTTTTGAAAAATAACCGATCGCACCATTGAAATCATGCTTCTTCATCAGCAACTCACCGATAGAATTCAGGCAAATCGCCGTGCTCCGTTTATCTTCAAGCTGCTGGTTGTTTTTCAGGGCCTGAAAAAAGTAACCGAGCGCTTTATCGTATTCGCCGAGTCTGGTGTACATCTTTCCCAGGTTATCGAGGGTGGTAGCCATACCGGCCACATCTCCCAGGTCATCGCGCAGGGCAAGCGCCTGACTGAAGTAATTGACCGCTTTGTTGTCCTGACGGGTATTCTGGTAAACTCCTCCTATATTGTTATAACAATAAGCCAGGCTGTAATCGTCCATGGTTATCTTCGAAAGGGAAACAGCCTCCAGTAGAATTTCCAGCGCCTTATCAGGCATTTTATCATTGATAAAGACCGTACCCATGTTGATTTTCACATCTATAATCCTGGCTGTATCACGGTTTGCCGATGCAATCCGGAGCACATCTTCAAAAATCTGAAGCGCTTTACCATTATTACCCATATAACTGTATATGGTTCCCGTGTTGATCATCCCGCTTGTTGCTCCGGCAGTATCGCCCAGATCAAGCTTTATGCGGACCGACTCATCAAAACAGTCAATTGCACGGGGATAATCGCCCCTCTCCTGATAAATCACCCCGAGGTTATTGAGACTGGCGGCAATTCCCTTGTCATCTTTGACCTTCTTATATAAAATAATGGCGGAATCAAACTGCCGGGCAGCAGTTTCCAGATCTCCGGTCATAAAATTCAGCACCCCGGTGAACCTGTATACCCTGGCAATAGACGGAACATGGTTCGCCTTCCTGGCTTCGTCCATTGCCATTGTTGCCAGTTGCATGGCCTGCCCAGGGTTGCTGTTGCGTAATTCATTGGCCCGGTTGACAAGATTCTCGACACCGGGCAACACCTGCGTACCGCCCCTGAAAGGACTTAAAACAGGCAGCAAGGCTAGCAATACCGGCAACAATTTACCGCGGGAAAACATCAGAAAAATATTAACAACGGGTTGTTTCATCGGCATCAGTTCACGGTCAGATATGGTCTGAGTTTAAAATACAGATCCTCATAAATCAGCGGAATTTCAAGTAATTCATCCGGGGAAGCATAGCTTCCTTTTCGTATCCGTTTATCAATGATTGCTTTGGCGATATAATAGTCAATGTAGGGATGGGCCCGCAGTTCGTCCATGGTTGCAGTATTGATGTTTATTTTCCTGACGAGTGACGCATCTGCAAAAACGCCTTTGCTGATCTGGCTGAATTTTACGCTGTCCATGCCATACACTTCGAGCAACTGCCGGACATCAGAAAAGCCTCCCAGCTTCTCGCGGTAACGGATTATCCTGCGTGCAAAAGCCGGTCCTATTCCCCTGACCTTTACCAGACCCGCTGAATCGGAGCTGTTCAGTTCTGCGTGCTCATCAGCTGTCCGGCTTAAAGGATACGAACGCTCAGGTTGCTTTTCATGCCCGGAAGCCGGGTTAAAATCAGATTCAATCCTGACAAAAGGTTCCAGAAGAGCATAAATCTCATCGCTGACAGCATAAAGTTTCCGCAGGTCTTCTTTTTTAAAGAACCTTCCACCCTTCTCCCTGAACTTCAGAATGCTGCCGGCCTGCTTATCAGTAAATCCCAGCCTGACCCAGCCTGCATGATCCAACGTATTAGGGTCAAAATCAAAAGGATGGAACCTTTCCCGTAAAGCAGACCTGTCAGGGCGTGTAAAATCAAAACTGTGCTGATCCGCCTGCGCCACCGACGCTTCCTGTTTCAGGAACGCATCAATTTCGGCAGCAAAAGAGCCGTCGCTTAACGGCACGGGTGTGCGGTACTTATTGTAAATGCGTGGCACAAGCACCAGTAAAATAACCAGCAGAATAACGATCAGAATGGCATTGCGCTCCGATTTGCCAAAATGGAAATACTCTTTCAGCCGGTTATTCACTGGGCAGCGATTATCGTTCTACATCATCATTTTCAATATAGGAATCAGGCTCAGGTTTTGGCTTAGACACCAGCACGCGGTAAAAAAAGTAAACGGTGAGCACCACCACAACCAGTTGAACAACTATCATAAGTATCAAAGCTGAAGCATTCATCAGGAAACCCTCCCATCTTTGGTTCGTTTACGCCATGCAATATATACAAGTAACGAAATAAGCATAAATAAGGAAACAAGCAGCAGTCTGGCCATATCAATAAAAAATACCCTGTTCACAATTTTACCGGTATAAAGTACAGTACCTGTTTCGACTTCATCTCCCGGGGTCAGGGATAAACTATGCTTTTCAGGATTAAATCTGTAATCACGCGATACAGGTTCACCAGCCGGGCTGGGCCTGGAAACTCTTATATAATGTTTTTCGCGCAGGACGAATACGGAATCGACCTTGCCATCGGCTTCGGCAAAAAAAGCATCCGCAAACCATGTTTTATTCGGCCCGACACCTTTATGCTGCAATTGTCCGATAATGCTCTCATTATGGAACTCCCATTCCCTCGGATTCAGGTTGCTCCAGTCGTCATTTACAGGCCGGATCAGGGCACCTGTAAATACAAGAATCAGCACAACCGGGGTAATGTACTTGATGATAAACCTGTAAATCAGCGGGATTTTTATATCGGCTCCTTCGGTAATTTCGCGCCAGCCCTTTTTCAGGCCAAATACCCAGGAAAAAAGGATGGCTTCGAGCAGCGCGAAAACAACCAGTGACACCGTTCCGGCCCAGTAGTCATATTCATCGAAGACCCCTTCATTGAAAAAGAAGATGGTGGGCAAGCCCAGCAAAAGCACAACGGTGCCAAAAGCAAACGCTGCTTTGGGCCTTGTCCAGTTAAACTCATCCATCAGGAATCCCATACCCGGTGTACCCATAGCCAGAGAGGAAGTGATGCCGGCAAAAAACAAGAGTCCGAAAAAGCTCACCCCGGCAATGGCCGAGAGTATGGGCCCCCACTGCTCAAACAAAAACGGCATGGTGCGGAAACCCAGCCCGAGCCCGCCGATTCCGGTAAGTTCCACCACCCTGTCGATGCCCAGATAGCCGATAGAGATCGGGATAATCACCGCGCTACCCAGCACTATTTCAACAAATTCATTCATCCATCCGGCCGACATCGCGTTGAGGGCAATATCGTCGCGCTTTTTCAGGTAGGAAGCGTAGCACTGTATGGATCCCATGCCCACTGACAAAGTAAAGAAAATCTGTCCGGCGGCGGCCAGCCACACCTTGGGGTTGGCCAGGGAGGAGTAGTCAGGGGTCCACAAAAAATTAAGCCCCACCGTTCCGTTATTTATCGCCCCTTCATGTCCGGCCTTCAGGGTAATGCCCCTGTACGCCAGAAAAATTCCGAAAACAATCAGCATGGGAACCCCGATTTTGGCCACCTTTTCCACGCCGCCGCTTAACCCGCGGCTCAGTATCCATGTATTAAGGGCAAGACAGAGTACGAAAAAAATCAGGGCCTCATAGGGTATGCCGGTTGTTGAGGTAGTAACATCCAGGTAATTGCTGAAAAATCCGGCTACCTCGTGCTGGTCCATCCCGTTGAAGGTCCCGAAAAGGGAGTGAAAGATGTAGGAGATTGTCCAGCTTTCAATGTAGCAGTAATAGGCGGCAATGGCAATGTTCGAAAAGATACCGAAGACACCCACATACTTCCATATCCAGCGTTTGTCCATCGAACCCATGATAAACGGGGTGGAGTGATGGCCAAACTGTCCGCCGAACCTGCCGGAGGCCCATTCTATCATCAGCAACGGAATGCCCAGCACCAGAAATGATACCAGATAAGGAATGATAAAGGCCCCGCCTCCATTCTGCACGGCCTGCACCGGAAACCTTAAAAAATTACCAAATCCAACGGCATTCCCTGCCATAGCCAATACCAGCCCGACCCTGGACCCCCATGCTTCAGTGTTTGTGCTCATCGTTTCTCTGAGTGATTTTGACTTTAGTATGTAAATGTTGCAATCCTTACGACTTTAAAAGCAACTTATATTCTGACACTTAAGAACTATGCACAAGAAATGTAAACTCCAAGAGGACCTTTTCACCTGCATTACTTTCTACCATTTCAAAGGGCTCAGGCAATAAAACTGACGGTCCGGTCTGGTAGATGCAATATTAAAAAATAAATCATCTTTCGCCAACTGTTATTTTAAGCAGGAAATTTCCAATCCTGCAATCGAGGCATCGCTTTTTATCACAATAATCCGATTTCATACCGATCAGGGCCTGGGTGTTGAAGGCACTGGACACATCCATGCCGGCGGCCTTCCAGTGGCTGATCTGTGCATTTTTCTCACCCTGCAGCCGGCCGAAAAAATCCAAAGCCCGGTTACACAGGTGATCGTTGTCGATGGAACGACCATAAACAAACAGGAACGGCAGCACGGCATTGATCATCAGCAAACTTATTGCTTCTTTTCCAAGGTGTTTCTTCCGGCCGGGTGTGAAACGGTCGAAAATAAAGTGGGTGTCCCAATATGCAGAGGCGCTGACGCCGGAAAAATGCACCGTCAGTTCATCGATGGTTTTGCACTCCAGCATACGCGAAAGCAATCCTCCGCCGGCACAGAGCAAAGCTGAGAACTGCGCCAGGCGAATGGTTGGAAAGTTCACTGGTCTCAACCGCATATAACGCCAGAGATGCGTCGCAATTGGCACCAGATGATACTTTTGCCTTAAAAAGGAATACTCGCTGAACAACTCCTGCGGCCAGGGATCTCTCAGGTCATGCGAGAGCAGCCCGGCCTGACCGAAAACCAGCGCTTCCACCTGCATGGGCCGATCCAGATGTTTGGCAATCACGCGATACGGCAGCGACCTGGCCATCATTTCGAAGGGCAGGGCGTTTACACTGAAACCGAAACTGCGGGCCAGGGTATGATAAAAGGCCTCTTCCCAGTCGTTGTTTCCCAGTCTCAGAAAGCCCTGAATCAACGCTGCTTTGTGCTCAAGCCTTTCAATCAGCATACGTTCTAGCCACAGGGAAATTTCATGTGCCGGCACCGCATTCAGCTGGTTGATACAAGGCACCCATCGCTTCGAATTTATGAACTGCTGATAGTTTGAATACAACGATAAATCGAAAAACTCCTTCAGTTCCAAAACCGGAAACCGGTTGTCAGTAGTGGAATCATCATAATGGTAAACCACATGCAACACCACATTCTCATAGGCCGGATCATGCTGATGGCCATGCCGGTACCAGTCTGAACTGTTCACATGAATTTCGACATTGCCTGCCCACAGAGCTTCACCAATCCTGAGTCTGGCATCGGAAAAATCGGGTCCGGCATTATGGTTGTGAATCCCGGGCGAAATCACTTCAATATACTCATTTTCAATTGTCATTAACGGCTTATTGAATAGCCTGTATTTCCAGATATAATGCAGAAATTCTTCTTTCATAATTAGTTTTTCTCAATAATTAAATAAGGAACATTTCATAACTTTTCATCTTAAATCACGGCGGTTTCCGATGGGCACCCTTATTGTTTAAAAAGTGTCAGGCTTGATCTCTAATCTTACTAATTTATGAAGATAACCGATAACATCTTTACTTCACCAATCCAGGTTAACCGGATATCAGCATCTGCTAAGGGACCTGTGTTGAATTAACCATTACAATGGAGAAATTTTAATTAAAATTAAGAAAAAAGATGGATGTATTCATGAAATTGTTTATATTTGAAGAAAAATGACCACGGGCAGCCCGGCAGCCTGCTTGCGGATGTCAAACTTTAAACTAACTTTGCCGCTCTTAAAGAGGATTTCATGAAAAGTGCCGTTACGCTTGTTGCAGGAATTGACTACAAAGTGCGTAAGCTGATTGAAAAAAACGGCATACTAAAAGGCGAGAACCAGCGTTTACATAATGAAGTGAACTCGCTGAGCATGAGGATTGAAGACCTCCGAAAGGAGATCAATGAATTACACGAAAAACTAACTGCATTAAAACTGGCGAAATCACTGAACAGAGAAGAGAGCCGGACAAATGTCAAACTAAAGATTAATGAGCTTGTGCGGGAAATTGACCATTGCATCGGACTTTTAAATAAATAAACTGTTAAACTACCTGATGGATGAACTGTCGATAACTGTTGTAATTGCTGACCGGCCCTATAAACTGACGATACAGAGGGAAGAAGAGGAGGCGGTCCGCAATGCAGCAAGATTAATCGATGAACAAATGAAAAAATATGCAAGTTACTTTCAATATAAAGACAAACAGGATCTGTTGGCGATGGTTGCCCTGCAATATGCAACCAGTACCGTTGAGCTGGAGAACCAGCTAAGGTACCGCGACAATGAGTTGTTTGACAAACTTGCTGATATAGACAGGGTTTTAACAAATGATTGACCTTATTTGAAAGTCTGCAACAAGTTCTTTGAAAAAATTAATGACATCCCGCATTGATTCTACCAAGTTTGTAAACTCAACATTTTCAACTTTGGGACAACGCTCAGAACGGATGTAGAACAGGCCTTACCCTGGCTCCGGCCAGGTCCCTCTCCGGAGGGCATTGGAAGTTTGAAGTCCCTGGCAGTCCCATTTATGTAGTTTTGGGGTTTACCAAAACTATTGAGTCAATGCGGGTTTTTTATTGTCCGTCCCTTCCTCCGTTTCTACATAACCACAATTAACTCTTGTAAAAAAATGGATACACTGATGATTATTCTGGCCGCTGTTGCCGGAATTGTAGCAGGAGGGCTGATAACCAGCACGCTACTGCGGAAGGCCATCGAAAAAAAGAGCGAACACCTTCTGAAAGACGCCGAAGAAAAGGCTGAAATGGTCAAAAAGGATAAAATCCTTCAGGCCAAGGAGAAGTTCCTCCAGATGAAAACCGATTACGAAAACACTTACCAGGAAAAAAACAAAGAAATACTCAAAAACGAAAACCGGCTGAAACAAAAAGAAGCCACCCTGTCGCAAAAATTTGAAGAATTACAACGCAAACAAAAAGAAGTAACTACCATTAAAGACAACCTGACTTCGCAGCTGGAGTTGCTGAACAAGAAGCAGGCAGATCTTGACAAAGCCGTAAAACAGCAGGTTGAACAGCTGGAAACCATCTCGGGCATGTCGGCCGAAGAAGCTAAGGCGCAGATGATTGAAGCGCTTAAGGACGAAGCCAAATCCGAAGCTATGGTTCATATCAAGGACATCGTGGAGGAAGCCAAGCTTACCGCCAATACCGAAGCCAAGAAAATTGTTATCGAAACCATACAGCGTACCGCTGCCGAGCACGCCATCGAAAACAGCGTATCGGTCTTCAACATTGAAAGTGAAGAGATCAAGGGGCGCATCATCGGACGCGAAGGGCGTAACATCCGCACCCTGGAAGCCCTTACCGGGATCGAAATCGTGATTGACGACTCCCCCGACGCCATTATCCTCTCGGGTTTCGACCCCGTGCGCCGCGAAATCGCCCGCCTGTCGCTGCACAAACTGGTGACCGACGGCCGCATACACCCCGCCCGCATCGAAGAAGTGGTGGCCAAAACCCGCAAACAGATCGAACAGGAGATTGTGGAAACCGGCAAACGCACCGCCATCGACCTTGGCATCCACGGACTGCATCCCGAACTGATCCGTATGATCGGTAAAATGAAATACCGCTCCTCTTATGGTCAAAACCTGCTGCAGCACTCCAAGGAGGTTGCCAATCTCTGCGCTACCATGGCTGCTGAACTCGGCCTCAGTCCGAAAAAAGCCAAACGCGCAGGACTGCTGCACGACATCGGCAAAGTACCCGACAACGAACCTGAATTGCCGCACGCAATCCTGGGCATGAAGCTGGCCGAGCGCTACAAAGAGCCTGCTGACATCTGCAATGCCATCGGCGCCCACCATGATGAAGTAGAGATGGAAAGCCTTATTGCACCCATCGTGCAGGTTTGCGACGCCATTTCGGGCGCACGCCCCGGTGCCAGGCGCGAAGTGGTGGAAGCTTACATTCAACGACTCAACCATCTCGAAGAACTGGCCCTCTCCTACCCCGGTGTGGTAAAAACCTACGCCATACAGGCAGGCCGCGAACTCAGGGTAATTGTTGGCGCCGACAAGGTCAGCGACGACGAGGCAAACAAAATTTCGTACGACCTGTCGAAGAAAATCCAGGACGAAATGACCTACCCCGGACAGATTAAAATTACCGTGATCCGCGAGACCAGGGCGATCAGTTTCGCGAAATAAACAAAGATTATTGAGATTAGGAAAGCATCCTTCGGGGTGCTTTTTTTATACAATTTTTCATTTCGCTGTCAATGTTGTCCGGTTAAATTTTGAGATTCTTCTCCCGCAAAATGCGGGATCAGAATAGCTTTGACTTACATCGGATTAAGGGAGAGGGGCTTGGTGAATGAATATCCGCCACCAAGCCCCCTTTAATTATCGTTAATGTAATGTCATTCTGAAACCAATACGCGCGGGAAGGTGATGTGAAGAACCGACCAAAGAGAGCTCACCGCAGATAATCTCATAACTCCTTCCAAAGGTTTACCGGACAATAATGTTTCGCTATCATTTCTGATTATCAGAGATAAAAATTTGTTATGTTACAAATGCTGGCATTTCAAAAAAATACAGGAGTTTCTGATTGAGACATGCCTTTTGTTTTGTATATTGAACATTTTTATGTATATTTGTATCCTATACAAAACAATACAATGGAAAGCAGTGCGATAAAAAAAATCATCCTTGAGAATCAGGCCCGAATACCGGGGTTGGATATTATCAACCGTGCGTATAACCTTGATCCTGAGGTAAATTATATTTTTACTGGCCAGCGGCGTGCGGGCAAAACCTGGATGATGTTTTTAATCATACAGCAAATGCTTAAGCATGGCCGCACAGCAGAAGAAATCCTGTACATTAACTTTGAGGATGAGCGTCTTATTGGCCTGGATATTACACAAATGGACGGTATTCTTGACAGTTACCGCGAATTGTTCAGCCACCGGCCTTTGCTCTTTTTTGATGAGTTGCAGAACATAGAGGGTTGGCAAAAATTTGCCCGCAGACTGGCCGACTCAGGATACAGGGTTTACATCACCGGAAGTAATTCCACGATGCTGAGTTCCGAAATGGCTTCGACACTGGGTGGCCGGTTTATGATTCAGGAGATTGAGACGCTGACTTTCAGTGAGTTTTTGACATTCAACGGACTTGCGCTCAGCCCCAATTTTGAATACTCTGATGAACGTTTTGAGGTGTTTAGTCTGTTCGGTGGCTATTTTACCCAGGGTGGGTTTCCCGAGTTGGTACATTTGCGCGACAAAAAGGAGTACCTGAGTACAATTTTCCAAAAAGTATTTCTGGGTGATATCATCGCCCGCAACCAAATCCGTAACACTTTCGCGCTGAAACTCATGATCAAGAAACTTGCCGAAAGCACCATGGATGAAGTGTCGTTTACACGCATGCGAAACATCATCGCATCGACCGGCCTGCAGGTAGGTACAGCAACAGTAATAGAGTATGAACGTTACCTCGAAGAAGCCTTTCTGATTGCTTCCCTTCCCAATTTCGGGCCGGGAACAAGCAACCGCGAATCGAAGAAGAAGTATTATTTCCGCGATCATGGGCTGCTTTCCCTTTTTTTGGTAAATCCCGAGTCGTTTGTACTCGAAACAATGGTTTTTAACACCCTGCGCAGGTGGTTTGCACCAAATTTATTTTACCTCCGCGAGGCCACGGAAGTTGATTTTTATGTTCCTGATCATATGCTCGTACAGGCTGCATGGCGTTTGGATAATGAAACCACCCGAAGACGAGAAGTTTCATCACTGCTTAAAGCAGCAGATAAATATCCGGCGCCGCGGTTGCTGATCATTACCTACGATCAGGAAGAAGAAATACTTGTAGACAACCGTCTGATAAATGTAATTCCAGCCTGGAAATGGATGTTAACCAATTCGTTTCCTTAATAAGTGTCAACTTCTCAGCAAGCAAAAGCAATAACTTTTAAAATAATTCCGCTTTACATTACTAATAAGTTCACTCTGGCTGTCAATGGCAATTGATTGGCCACCGCCATTTTTCCAAATCCTGTATCCGGGAAAAACTTTGTCTTCAGCGGCCGAAAGTTATAAAAACATAACAGTCCGCCCTGATGTAGTGAAAGCCTGTGCTATCCTGTCAATCCGCAAACATAGGGTTAATGCAGGCGCCAACGAGGTCAGCGACGACGAGGCAAACAAAAATTTCGTACGACCTGTTGAAGAAAATCCAGGACGAAATGACCTACCCCGGACAGATTAAAATTACCGTGATCCTCGAGACCAGGGCGATCAGTTTTGCAAAATAATTACTGAGAATTACTTTTAAGAAGGAGTGTTATCTACTGGAAACACTCCTTCTTGTTATAATGCAATGATCCCCTCAATCACCGAAGCCTTCCGGTATCTTTCCACGATTTCGGAGGGGCTGAGCATCATTTCCTTTACCGTTACCGATATATATTTCCCCCCTGATGAATGGCGGGTAAAAATACGCGCCTCATCACCGAACAAACTGCGCATCAATGCATAATCGCGGTTTGAATCTGCAATGATGAATTTAAACATATACACTGCCGGCCAGTTTCCCTGCCGGGATAGCTGGTCTTCCAGCCGTTTCAGAAATTCCTCGTTAATTTGCGCGGGCACGATGGATTGGTTTAGGAAAACGGTTTACAATTTTGCCGTAACTTTCGGCAACAGAACCAAGCCAAATTAACCATAAACATGATACAATTTACCGAAACCCTTAACTATCTGAAATCGCGGGGGATCAAAAGCCCGGATACCGGAATTATTCTCGGCACCGGCCTGGGTGATCTTGCCGGGCATATTGATGCTGAAGTTATTATCAACTACGAAGATATTCCCGACTTTCCTGTTTCTACAGTAGAAACGCACCATGGCCGCCTGATTTATGGCATGCTGAGCGGGAAAAAAGTCCTGGCGATGCAGGGCCGTTTCCATTACTACGAAGGATACAGCATGCAACAGATCGTATTGCCCGTCAGGATTATGAAACTACTGGGGGTGAAGGCCGTACTGCTATCAAATGCGGCGGGCGGGATCAACCTGAGTATGACAAAGGGGAGCCTGATGCTGATCGACGATCATATCAATCTGTTGCCGGCCAATCCGCTGACCGGCCCCAACCACGATGGGCTGGGTACGCGGTTTCCCGACATGAGCCGGCCCTACGATCACGCAATCAATACCTTGTTTGCAAAAGCGGCTGAAGAAGAAGGCATTGAACTGCACACCGGCGTTTATGCTGCCGTTGCAGGGCCTAACCTTGAAACCAGGGCCGAATACCGATATCTTCGAACCATAGGCGCTGACGTAGTGGGCATGTCGACCGTGCCGGAGGTCATAGCCTGCAACCACATGAAGCTGCCTTGTGCTGCCGTAAGTGTGATTACCGATGAATGCGACCCCGACAACCTTGCCCCTGCCGACATCAACGACATTATTGCCACCGCAGCCAAAGCTGAAAAGTCGTTGACACGCCTTTTCAAGCATGTGATTGGTAACTTATAAGCAGAGGAGATAGTGGCAGGCTTGACACGCTTACGGCAATCAATGCATTTTCACGCGTTTCAGCAGATAGGGCAGCAGCACCTGCTTGTAGCCCAGATTGATATCAGCTTCCACCAGGTCGATGTGATACTGCGCGCAACGAAGATAAAGCTCTGATTTAAAGGCACTCATCTGCTCGCGGTAACCTGCCCTGACCTCGTTGGGGCGAATCTTTACTTCTTCACCGGACTCCATATCAATGAAACGATACGGTTTGTTGTCGAAGGCGAAGTCAATTTCATGCTTCCTGTCGGTCACATGAAACAGGATCACCTCGTGCTTGTTGTGCCTGAGGTGCTGAAGGGCCGGGAACAGCTCATCGCGCGAAGCGTCGCTGTCGAGCATATCGCTGAAAATCACCACCAGCGAACGCTTGTGAATGTTTTCGGCAATCTGGTGCAGGGCGCCGGCGGCTGAGGTTGATTTACCCGATTTATTCTCCGGGGCATCCAGCAGGTGTTCCAGTTCCTTATACAGCCTTTTCTGATGAACCTGGCTCGAATGCGCACCGGTATGAAGCACCACTTCGTCGTTAAATATGCTCAATCCGGAGGCATCGCGCTGACGCCGGAGCAGATACATGATGGCGGCCGCCGAATAGACAGAAAAAGTCATCTTATCCGGATCCTCAGGGGTAGGTTTGTCCTTAAGCGGATAGTACATGGATGAAGAACCGTCGATCACGATCTGGCAGCGCAGGTTGGTTTCTTCCTCGTACTTTTTAACATACATCCGGTCGGTGCGGCCGTACAACTTCCAGTCGATGTGCTTTACCGATTCGCCCTGGTTGTAGAGCCGGTGTTCGGCAAACTCAACCGAAAAGCCATGAAACGGGCTCTTGTGCAGGCCTGTAATAAAACCCTCCACCACCTGGCGCGCCAGCAGTTCAAGCGGGCTCAGGTCCTCAAAACCAGACTGATCAATTGTAACGGGCATGGACAGACAGAGTTATCTGAAATAAAAACCGGGACACAAAGAGCACTCCATGTATCCCGGCTGTTCCTTCGAAGCAGTTTACAGAAGCTTTTCAAGCTTGGCAACCAACACCGACTTAGGCACTGCCCCTACCTGTTTGTCGGCTACTTCACCGTTTTTGAAAAAGAGGATGGTAGGAATATTCCGGATACCATATTTGGCGGTAGTTCCCGGGTTGCTGTCAACATCCAGTTTACCGATCACAGCCCGGCCTTCATATTCCTTGCTCATTTCTTCAACAATGGGTCCAACCATCCGGCAGGGACCGCACCATTCAGCCCAGAGATCGACGATGGCCGGCTTGTCTGACTTCAATACAAGTTCTTCAAAATTAGCATCGGTTAATTCAATTGCCATGATGAAATATGATTTTTAGGTTTAACAATTCAGCTAAGGGTTCAAAGATAACGTATTTTTCTCCTGACAGTTTGCAGCTGTCGTCATTTTCTTTAATTTTTTATACCAGTCACCGTAAGGTTGATCTGGCACAGAAACAGATCAGGCAAGGCTTATTTCAAGCGTCGGCCATTGTTTCAGTTTCCCGGCCAGTTCCCTTGGGTTGACCCGGTAGCGCGACATCATCTTTAGGCTCCGGGTTATTTCATCAGAAACCTGAAATTCAAGCGAGGCCTGACCCGGCGAGGATGACACCGCTTCCTTCAGTCTCTCTACGAAAGATTGATCCAACCCCGCTCCTTCCAGATGAATGGTCACCGAACTGGTAAGTTTGTTGGTAACCTCAGCCAGCAGCAGAATGTTTGAAACCTTCAGCTCTATCATATCCGAATCGCGGAATCGCTTCTGCACCGACCCTGAAATCATCAGCGACATCCCGGGCACCAGTAAATGCCTGAATTTCAGATAATCATCCGAAAACAGCATGAGCTGTGCGGTGTCGTTGTGGTCTTCAATGGTAAAACTTCCGAAAAGGGTGTTGTTTTTACTCATCCTCTCATTGGCGGCAGAAACGATACCTGCAACACTCACCGTTTTTCCGAGGAAACGCCGGATATTCTCCTCACGGATATCGCTCACCTGATTTTTACAGAATGAGTTGATTTCCAGCCTGTAATCATCGAGCGGATGGCCAGACATATAGAATCCGGTAACCTCTTTTTCGTGCCTGAGTTGTTCAAAGTTGCTCCAGGCTTCACATTCGGGCATTTCAACTTCAGGCATTTCCACCTCCGATTCACCACCGAAAAGACTGACCTGCATTCCAAGTTTTTGTGCCTGATAATCAGAAGCATGCCGCAGCACCTTATCAAGGAAAGTCGGGCCGTCAGCCGCTTCCTGGTAAAAATACTGCGCCCGGTGCGATCCCTCAAACGTATCGAAGGCCCCGGCCTTGGCCAGCGCCTCCAGACTCCGGCGGTTAATGGTGCGCAGGTTTACCCGGCGCGTCAGGTCAATGATATCCTTAAACGGACCGTTGGCCGTTCTTTCGTCTATAATGGCCATCACCGCGTTTTCACCTACACCTTTCACCGCACCCATCCCAAAACGGATCTCCCCGTTTTTATTCACGGCAAAGTGGTATCCCGATTCATTCACATCGGGACTAAGGACAGGAATGCCCATCCGGCGGGTTTCATCAATAAAGAAAGTAATCTTTTTGATGTCGCTCAGGTTGTGGGTCAGCACGGCTGCCATATACTCTGCAGGATAGTGTGCTTTGAGGTATGCCGTCTGGAATGCCACAAAAGCGTAGCAAGTGGAGTGTGACTTGTTGAAAGCGTAAGCGGCAAAGGCTTCCCAGTCGGTCCAGATTTTTTCGCAGGCTTTCAGGTCGAGGTTGTTCTTTTTACAACCGTCAATGTACTTCCCCTTTTTCTCATCCAGGGTTTTCTTGTCTTTCTTTCCCATGGCCTTGCGGAGGGTATCCGCATCGCCCTTGGTAAAGCCTGCCAGTTTCTGCGAGAGAAGCATCACCTGCTCCTGATATACCGTGATGCCATAGGTTTCTTCAAGATACTCCTCAAGTTCGGGCAGGTCGTAAACCACCTTTTCGCGCCCGAATTTCCGGCTGATAAAGTTCGGGATATACTCCATGGGCCCCGGGCGATACAGGGCATTCATAGCTATCAGGTCCTCAAACTTATCGGGCTTCAGTTCCCTGAGGTGTTTCTGCATCCCGGCCGACTCGAACTGGAAAGTGCCGTTGGTTTCACCTTTCTGGTAAAGTTCAAGGGTTTTTTGGTCGTCGAGCGGAACCTCATCGATATTGAGTTTAACACCATGGTTCTGCTCAATCAGTTTCAGTGCATCCCGGATTATGGTAAGGGTTTTCAGTCCGAGGAAGTCCATCTTGATCACCCCCGCGCTTTCGATCTCCTTACCTTCAAACTGGGTAATCAGCAAATTGGTTTCCTTTGAAGTGTGTACCGGAATAATATCGGTCAGGTCAGAAGGGGCGATGATGATACCTGCGGCATGAATGCCTGTGCTGCGGACGGAACCTTCAAGTTTCACGGCTTCACGGAGCACCTCCGCCTGCAGGTCCTTTCCTTTGGCGATCTCCCGGAGTTTCCTGACATCCTCGAGGTCTTCCGCAACCAGACTTTCCTTTTCCTTCAGGCTCCCCGGCCCCTCGATGGGTGCCTGCATCACCCTTTTCAGTTCGATGCCCGGTTTATCGGGAACAAGTTTGGCGAGGTTATTCGAATCGTTGAGCGGAAGATCAAGTACCCGCGCCACATCCTTGATGGAACTCCTGGCCGCCATGGAACCAAAGGTGACAATCTGCGCCACCTGATTGTGACCGTATTTCTCCACAACATAATCAATCACCTTCTGACGGCCTTCATCGTCAAAGTCGGTATCTATATCAGGCATGCTCTTGCGGTCAGGATTCAGAAAACGCTCAAACAGCAACTTATACTTGATCGGGTCAATACTGGTAATACCGATACAATACGCCACAACAGATCCCGCTGCCGAACCGCGGCCCGGGCCGATAAACACCCCGAGGTCCCTGCCCGCC
>JABNAD010000281.1_pt1 | contig 37093 bp, 28 predicted proteins | sample 7240381 | NCBI WGS metagenome assembly JABNAD01 (sample SAMN11332834, study PRJNA596920) | anaerobic digester metagenome | biome: digested sludge; isolation source: digested sewage sludge-derived enrichment culture grown on H2/CO2 | place: Germany: Goettingen
CAAAATAGGGGATTCTGAGGGCATTTGTAAATTTCGCACTTTCGGATGCTAGTGTTAGGAAAAGATATGTTGCTGTTGTATTAGGAAGTTTCAAGGATAAAGAGGGAGTGATTGAGTCTTTCCTTGCAGAGAGTAAGAGCTTTAGAGTGTATTCAACATCTGATAGATCTATAGGAAAGTATGCAAAGACAGGGTATTGGGTTGTTAAAGAAAACGAAAGGTTTAGCCTTTTAGACATTGAACTTTTTACAGGAAGAAAAAACCAAATTCGTGTCCATCTAGCCGATAAAGGGCATCCTGTTCTTGGAGACAAGGTTTACGGTGAGCCCGATAAATCCATAAAGCGTTTGGCCCTACATTCTTACTCGCTCACAATAATTCACCCTTATACACATAAGGAAATGACTTTTGAGACCGGGATTCCCACGTATTTTAATCAACTCATGAACATTAAAGGTAGCAAGCCCCAACAGAGGCGTTCCTATCCTTAAACCATTTCTACCTATTAATCCAATAAACTATCGGTTCTCCGTTCCCCGAAGGCTGTACCCCGTTGGGAGGTTGCTGCTAACGTAGTTGATTATTCTTATCTGCCCACCACCAACAGCGCATATCACAAAAACACCAGCCTAACGCATCCATTGCAATTTGCACCGTAGGTATGCCCTGTCGGTAGAGCCAGCGCTGCAATATATTAGCCCCAAGGTTGTAGGATGGTACAAAAAGATTAGCCGCAGGGAATATCGGTACCCTTTTTTTGCTACGTTTGGTAACGCTACAGTTATGTTTATACCCCTTTTTACAACTATTAACCTAAATGCGTTATGATAAGGCCAACTATTCTACTAACCCTATTACTCCTTGCACAAATGAGCTTCTCGCAAACAGCAAACACAAGTATCGCCGATACAATTATTGCATTGGAAAAAGCGGCGCTAGAAAAATGGAATCAGGGCGATCCTAGCGGCTACCTTAACCTCTCGGCCGATGATGTAACCTATTTTGACCCATCACTGGAGCTACGCCTCGATGGGCTCGATAGCCTTAAAAAGTACTACGAGCCAGTAAAAGGGCTAGTTAGCGTTACCCGGTACGAGATGATTAACCCCAAGGTTGCTGCCACGCGTAGCATGGCTGTTTTAACTTTTAACCTGCATTCCTACACTGCCGATAGCGTTTCCAAATGGAACTGCACCGAGGTGTACAGGTTGGAGCTTAACGGACAGTGGAAAATAGTGCACACGCATTGGTCTTTACTTAGCATGCCTTAAGCAAGTGCTTTAAAGTTTAGTCGTGGCGGTTTTACGCGGGGTGTTTCAGTTTGGAATTGTGAAAATACCCCGCGATTAGCTATTTTTATGTCATCAGCATTGTAAACCAATAAATAACCATGAAGCAAATTATTCTTTTTGTAGCAGGACTTATGCTTTCGTTGGCCATATACTCGCAGGATATTGAAACGGTAGGTAAACTCTACTCCCAACGGGAGTACCAAAAGGCTATAGATTTGGGATTAGAGGAGCTAAAGGGCTATCCTAACCATCCAAATTTAAACCTGCTAGTGGGTAGGGCGTACGCCGATTTTATGCAATTTAAAACGGCAATCCCATTCCTTGAAAAGGGCACGGTTGTGGAGGATAACCCCGATTGGGTTCGCGCTTGGAGCTATGGCTATTTGGGTAATTGTTATTATGCTACGGGAGAGTATCAAAAATCGAAGGAAGCACTTAACTCTTGCGTAAAGCTTAACGCAACCAAAAATGCCACCAGCTATGCCCAGAAACGGATAGATGCTTTTCAGCTATCTAGTTTCTACAGCGATTGGGAGATTGTTGAAACCGAGACCATTCGATTCCACTTTCAAAAATCTAAGAACATTGCAGATGTAGGCCTGTTTGTAAGCGCCAGAGTAAAGGCTTACGAGGACATAAACAGATTCTTTAGTGCAACGCCCTATAAAAAGATAGACTTTTATGTTTGGGATAATCCCAAGCAAGCAAAAAAGAAGCTGGGACAGGAGCTGGGGTTTGCCAACTCTAACCTGTGCATTATTAACTCAAGGAACAATCAGACCCGTGGTCACGAAATAGCCCACATACTGGTTACTTACGGAACTAGTCCCATAAAAACAACTCGGCTTATTAACGAGGGTGTAGCCACGTACTTCGACCAAACAAGTAGGGATAGAATGCAGGTAGCTAGGGAAGCGCTAGGTGGTAAAGAATTGCATATTATTGATTTGTGGGAGAACCTCAAGAACTACCCCGATGAGTATAACTATACCATAGGAGCAGCGCTAATTGCTTATCTTTTGGAGAAGGGCAACGAGCAGCAATTGCGTAGCCTACTAAAGGAGCAAACAGTGACCTCGGCAAGGAATATCTATCAGGATTTTGATAGCTTAATTGCCGATTTTACCGCAATGCTGAAGCAGTAGAAGGGGAGTATGTTTTTTCTAGGGGGAAATAAATTTTATAAAATGGGAGCGGCTTATGGCTAGCCTGTAACTTCGTATTTGTAACCTAATAACCATTAAATGTAAAATTGTATGAAACCATATTTATTGGCAGCAGTTGCCTTTGTACTACTCACTGCATGTGGTAAGGATAATGCTAATGATGACTCTAGATTGGTTCTTCAAAAGAAAATTCACGGCAGGTACAAGTTAACCTCTTGTCAGTCGAATCAATCTTTAGATTTGAATAACGACGGAATAGCATCTGTTAATTTGATCTTAGAGAACTCCATGATTCTAATGGCTGAGGTTGAGCTAAAGGTTGTAATTCCAGATATTTGTTTAAAAGATAATGAGTTTGCTTTTTCTGAGACATGGCCAGCCGAGACAAAATTCCGATTAGATACAAATGAACCTATTCCATGTCCTGTTCCGCCAATATACAACAGCTATTACGATATTTTCTGTACAGCCAATATTGGTTGTATTGATAAAGATTTTAAATCGGTTAGACTTCTAAATGATATTAAAGCAGGTTCAAACGGTACGCTTCAAAGCATTGAGTCTATTACTTTTGATGATGATAAGGTAGTGCACATAACCTCTGTGCGTCGGTTCTATACCAATAAAAACGGGTGGATTACAGCCACCGTAGAATCAACATATAAGCATTACACCTCGGCTTGTTAGCGCAAATCTGTTTTGCCACTCGGCTGGGGCGAGTGAGTTTAGTCTGATGTTAAAGTCTTGAATTAGTAGGAGGGTCTTTAGGCTCAATGTCCAATAAAAGAGCCCTCCAGTATTTCTCCGGAGGGCTCTTTCCCTTAATTGTCTATCTCGCTTAACTAAACTGTGCTAGTTGTTGGCTATGTGAATCTCTATCATGGCAATGCTACCGCTGCGCATAAATATCTGCTGGCTAACATCCTGCGGTAGCGTGTAGCCGTTTTGGGTCGATATGGTTCCATCGCTGTAATGGATGGTCACACCCGTTTTCCCATCAATCACATAGCTAAAGGGTATGGAGCAATAGGTAATCGTAATGCTCGGAACGCTTGTTGCATCAAACTCATCAGCATTTAGCATCCATGTGTTGATGCTTATGCACCCGCCATTCACGGTAATTCCCAGCTCATGGAATCGCGATATGATATCCTCCTTAACCTGTCCCGTCATACCGGGTTGCTGTACGCCCGCCATCATAGGAGTATGCGAGTACGCATCAAATGGGAACGAGCCGTACTCCGTTGGCGATTTGTGCGCGCCAATCCCCCTCTTCACCTCGTTGTAATGGCGCCTTAGAGCGCTTATGGTTGCCTCATCCTCGTTGTTAGCCACAGCCCGCTGAATGTTTTCGCCTATGGCCAGCAGTAGCTTCGATACCATGTGCCAGTAAATGCTGCCAAGCCCCTCGTACTTATAGAATGTTCCGGAGCGCCCCGTAAATGATTGGTGGTCGAATAGCTGCTCGTATATGTCCATAATCTGCTTACGCTCGGCTGCGGCCACTGGTTTGCTCTCGTTAAGCTTATCAAGGGCAAGGGCTAGGTGCTCCGCGTTAATAAAATCGGCACAAAAGTGAACATCACCTCGCAAATCTCTGGATACAATCTGTGTGTCCCCTTCCGATACTAGTTGCTGTAGCAGCGTGCTTTTTGCAAGCAGCTCAGCGGGGATATTGTTCTTTTCAAGGAACGTGGGCAGCTGTTTATTGGGGTACAACGTGTAGCTTTGCTGGTCGGCACGGTACATGGCGCTCCGCCTAAGCGAGTCAAGCAGTTCAACGGCCTCGGCAGCACCAAGTGCGCCGGAGCTAAGCACGGCAACTTGCCCCTCAAGCATCTCGCTTAGGTGGCGAATGGCTATTGCGTCATCGCTAAAGCTAACAAGGTTGTAGGCGTGGTACATACCATCGGGGCGTTTGTTCTCCCTTACCGATTGAGCAATGTACGCCCGCGTTAGCTTAAGAAAAGCCAGTAGTTCGGGCTTGGTTACGCTCACCCTATTCCCGCTAAAGCCTTGGTAAACGGCATTGCGGTAGCTCTCGCCTGCATATCCTAACTGGTTAGTAACGTTCCGCCGCGATTGGTCGTCGAAACGGGAGCTAAGCAAGTGGCTATACTCCATTAAGCTTTTGTGCACGGCGTTAAGGAATGTGGCTATCTCCTCCGATACCTCAAACTTCCCTGCTGTGCTTGCGCCAAGCAGCACCGTGGTAAACCTCACAAACCGCTGCATGTAGTACAGCGTTACCATTGATGCCCCCGTACCCACAAGCGCATTGTTGGCATCGTTCCACTCTGGCCTAAGAGTGTTCATCCAGATGCCCGCTTCTGGTATAAAGTTGCTAAGCTTGGCAAGCAGCGTGTTAAGCAACTTCTCGGTTAGGTTAACCAGCTTAACGTTGCCATCGGCACTCTGTACCAGCTTGGCATCGGCGCCTATTGTTGCAACCCTCTTTTCTATGGATTTGTGCAGAGCGGTATCAAAGGTTACCGTACTCTTGGGATTGGCAACTATTTGGTTGTATCCCTTTATGCGATACGGAACGTTGGCGTATGCAAATATGCTACGGGTTAGCCATCCGCTAATTTGCTCGGGGAAATGGCTGTTCGATAGCTCCAATAGCCTAAGTAGGTAGATTATTTGATGGTCGCCCCAGTACCCAATGTTCGACCACGGATTATCGGGCTCAATAACCTCCCAATCTATCCCTTCCGATGTTATGCGGTAGGGGTTGTAGCCATCGGCAGTTGTTGCGTTAAGGAACTTGGCTATAATGGAGTCTATGAACCCAGGGTATGATAGCGACAGAGCCTCCCAGTTCTGGAAAATATCGCGCCAGTTACCCTGATAGTAGAGTATGCGATTCCCGTGTTGGTCCTTTACGTTGATGTTGAATGCGTTCCACGGACGACTAGGGTCGCCATGGCGGCGACTAAACGTAAGTGGCAAATACTCAAGGAACAGGCGGTACAATTGGGCATCGCCCTGCGCCTGCACCCTTTGCGATAGCTCCCCATAGACAATGGTGCTTGGTAGGCTGTTTAGGAAATCGGCATGCGCGCTGTACGTATCGGCATTGAAGTGCTTTATGTGTTTAGCGAAATCGGCCTTGCCAATACTGTAGCCATTGCTGTATATGCCTCCGCGCATTACGTTGAACAGCACGTTGGCAAAGTGGCGTGCGGCAATATGCTCATCGGCTGTGTGCTGTATGCCATCGGCTTGGGCAATCATGGATTGTAGGGCTTGCGTTCCCCTATCAATGCTCTCCTCAAGTAGAGTATCAATGTTATTGCTGATTTCTAGCAGATGAATAAGGTTGTTAACCCTAACCGCATCCTGATTAACCTCGGCAACAAAGTACCACGTTTTGGTTTCGTTGGCAGCAAGTGTTGTGCTGTTGGCAATAAAGAACGCACCGCGCACACCTTTCGATTCGGTTTCGTTGGTTATGGCACCTCCGTGGCGAAAGGCGTTTAGCTGGTTGCAGCTAAGTAGGTAGAGGTTGTTCTCCAGTCCATATGTCCAAACGGTAGTTGTTCTAAGCGCTTCGCTGGGTTCGGCCCTATCGGCCATTAACGATTCCATGCGGAAGAGCGCAAGGCTAACGCTGGCAATTAGTTCACTTTTTTTGTAAGCATCAACAAGTGTTGAGAATTTGCTTTGTGTAAACTGGTTAACGCCGTATGGAAGTATGTTCTGAAGCCCATCAACTAGCCTTACCTCAATGCTTTGGCTGGTGTTGTTGGTAAGCCAGCTTTTCTTTATCCATCCAAACTGGTCGGAGTTCATCCAGCCGTAGCAGAATGTTAGTCCAAGGTCCAGGTTGTGCTCCTCAAAAATGAGCTTGTTGCCCGTTGTGCTCTTAAGTATCCGGCGCTGGATGGCGTAAATGCCGCTGTAGCGCTGCGAGAATGGCTCCCAGAGGTAGGTGTGCCCATCCTTGTTAACGTGTAGTATGGTTTTGCTCCCTGTGCTCTCCGCCGATTCGTGTATCTTATCGTCGGTATAGTAAGGGAATAGGGCATTGTCGGGGCTAATCCTGCCAGCCGTTAAGCCGCCCGTGCTGGATATGTACATCCAGTGGTTGGAGTCGCTGGCAAGGCTAATAAAGAAGGGGAGCATGGTATCGTACTCCTCAATTTGGTAAAACTTCTCGTTACCAATAAGGGTAAAGCTGCCCTTGGCAGTATTGGGATTGCTGTTTAGCTTATTTCTACCAACAAAGAGGTTGTTCATTGCTAAGTCCGTTTGTATGGGCGTTAATGTTCTCTAGCTATTGTTTTTCTCCTGCTCGCGAATAAGGTCAAGGTCGCGCTTCATCTGCTCAGTGGTTTTTGAGTCGATGTTATAGAAAATCATGAATATGGCGCACGACATGTATAGCAAGCCCGGAATTACTGATACTAGGAGTTTGATACCCGTTATTGCGGTATCGGTTTGTACGGCGTTGGGTACAAATTGCGATATGGCTAAAATCCACCCCGCAAGAGCGGCGCCAATACCCCAACCAGCCTTTTGTGCAAAAACGGCCGCCGAGAAGTATAGCCCTGTGGCGCGTCTGCCTGTGGTCCACTCACCGTAATCGGCAGAGTCGGCAATCATAGTCCAAAGCAGCGGAACAGCTGGTGCATAGGCCATTTTTGCGAGGACGTTAAAGATGTAAACGCTAACCAGATTATCTACTCCGGGCAGATATATCAGCATAAAGAATATTCCTGAGATAATGGAGCTGCCAATGAATACGTTACGATTTCCAAATCGCTTGGCAAGTGGCTTAGATAAGGGGAGCGCAACAATAAGCGCCACGGTACCAACTACGTTGAATAGCTGTACGTTATTCTCATTGCCAATGTAGTACTTAAAGTAGTAGGCCACAGCCGCATTTTGTATGGCAAACATTATAAACGAGATGATACCCACAATGGCAAGTATTAACCACGCTCTATTTGTTATAAGACCGCTAAAATCATCGAAAAAAGAGGCTTCTTGCTCCTTTGGTGGGCTAACCCTCTCCTTTGTTGTTTTAAAGGTGATAAAGAAGAATACAAGGCTTAAAAAGGCAAATAGCACAATGGTGTACTGAAATCCCTGCGCCTTATCGCCACCGCCAAAGAATTCGGCAAGGGTAAGGGCAAGCCCAGTAACCACAAATTGCCCCACAAAGCCGGCTATAAAACGGTAGGTGTTAAGTCCTGCCCGTTCGTAGGTATCGGGCGACATAACGGCGCCCAGAGCAGAGTAGGGGAGGTTTATAAACGCATAGGCAGTCATAAGCAGCACGTAGGTTGTGCCGGCGTAAAGGATTTTGCCAAACTCGCCAAAGTTGGGAGTGGTAAAGGTTAGCACCGATAGCACCGCGTAGGGAACTGCGCCAAACAGGATGTATGGACGGAACTTACCCCAGCGGGTGTTGGTTCTATCGGATAGCACGCCAATAATCGGGTCGATAGCCATATCCCAGAAACGGGCAATAAGCATGATTGTACCGGCAGCAGCGGCCGATATTCCGTAAATATCGGTGTAAAAAAACATGAGCCAAAAGCCAACCATGTCCCAAACAAAGTGCGAAGCGGTATCGCCAAGCGCGTAACCCACTTTTTCTTTGAAAGGCAATTTGAGTGATGATGTATTCATACTAATGCTATTGCTATTGCGTTTTGAAATATTGGTTATGTGGTGAAGCAGAAAGTGGGGGCGCTTAGCGCCCCCTTAGCCTATCCCTCGCTAAACCTAAATGTACCTAAATCTCTACTTCTTCTTTTGGAAAACTCTCACATAGTCAACCACCATTGTTTGAGGGAAGGCCAATGAATCAATTCCTTTTACTCCGCCCCAATGGCCACCCACGGCAACGTTCAGAATCATGTAGAACGGCTTGTCGAAGGGCCACTCTTTGTACGAGGTGTTCTCGTTTTTAAAGGTGAAGTACTTTGTGGAATCCATGTACATGTTAATCTCCGTTGGAGTCCACTCCATGGTGTACACATGGAACTGGTTGTGTACATTGGGAGCGTATATGCCTTTGGTTTTTTGTGTGCCTATTTTAAAGTAGTAGCTCTCGCAGTGGGTTGATGCGTAAACCGTATCGGGAACAAAGCCCACGTGCTCCATTATGTCAATCTCTCCACTTGATGGCCAAATGCCATACGCATTGTCGGTTGGGAGCATCCAAATGGCTGGCCATACACCCCTTGCCGATGGGAGCTTAGCTCTAATCTCTGCTCTGCCGTACAGCCAATCGCCCTTGCCCTTGGTAATTAGTCGGCTCGACGAGAACTGCCTTTCGCCAGTGGGCTCATTAATGGCAACAATGTGAAGCATACCATCCTTAATGTAGCTGTTCTTTAGGTTGTTGCTGGTGTACCACTGAGCCTCCTCGTTACCCCATCCCCAGGAGTTACCGCTGGTGTCGTAGCTCCACTTGTTGCTATCGGGTAGTCCATCGGTATCAAACTCATCGTTCCAAACCATAATGTACTCATCCTTGTTGCTGTTGGCTCCGCTGTTACACGATGCAAGGGCAGCAAGCGCAATGGCCGAAAGTGCTAGTGCTAGTCTCATGTTTAGTGTCGTTAAGTGTTTATAGTGCGTTCTGCTGTGCGTTACTCAATGCTAAATTGTTGGGTTAAGCCCGTTGTTGAGCTGCCGCCCACCCATAGGCGGAACTGTCCTGGTTCAACAACCTGCTCGCTCCACGATTTGTAAAAAGCCAAGTCGCTGGCGCTAAGTGTAAACTCAATGCTTTTTGATTCGCCCGCATCGAGCCAAATCTTTGCAAAGCCCTTTAGCTCCTTTACTGGACGTGTAATGCTGCCCACAACATCGTGGGTGTATAGCTGTGCGATTTCGTAACCGCCTGTTTTTCCTGTGTTGGTAATGGTTACGGATATGGTAATTGCTCCGTTGGTTCCCATTTTTTCCGATGATAGGCTTAGGTCGCTGTACTCAAACGTGGTGTAGGAGAGGCCAAACCCAAATGGGAAAAGGGGTTCAAAGCCATCATCAAGATGATGATTGGTATTTCCCAGCGATGTTTGGGGAGCCCTAACGGGAATTTTATCAATGGGAACCCAGTTGGTGTAATCGGCTGGGCGGCCGCTATTCTTCTTTGCGTAGTAAATGGGGCACTGTCCGCCCGAACGAGGGAACGATATGGGCAGTTTACCCGATGGGTTGGTTACCCCAAACAGTACGTTTGCAATTGCTGGGCCACCCATGGTTCCTGGGTGCCAAGCGTATAGTATGGCGCTTGTGTAGGGCATTATATTTCCAATGGAGAGCGGACGGCCTGCCATAATTACTGCAATTACTGGTTTGCCTGTGCTAGCTAGCTCCTTAACCAGTTGCGCTTGCGAACCTGGAAGGTCTAAGTTTGCCCGGCCATGTGCCTCGCCCGATAGGATGGACTCCTCGCCAATGAACACAACCACCGCATCGGCGCTCTTTGCCATGCTTTTGGCTTGGGCAAAGCTGCTGGTGCTGTTGTCGCGGCTATGGGTAAGGGCTTTGCTAAATAGCACTCTATTGTTACCCAATAACTTCTTTATGGAGTGTAATGGGGTGATGGTAAGATTTGTATCGCCATCAAAAATCCATGTGCCAAGCTGCTCGTAGCGGTCGTTTGCCATGGGGCCTATAACGGCAACCCGTTTAATGCTTGTGCTTAGGGGCAAGGTATTGTTCTCGTTCTTTAGCATCACAATGCTCTCCTCGGCAGCCTTTTGTGCAAGCGCCATTGCAGAGTCTGTTGCCATAACCCTTTGGCTAAGTGTTTCGTTAACGTAGGGGTTATCGAAAAGTCCTAGCTGGAACTTTACCCTTAGTATGTTGCGAACGGCATTGTTTATTACCTCTTCCGATATCTTTTTCTCCTTCACTAATTGAGCTAGGTTTAAGGCGTATGCATCGCTGGACATCTCCATGTCGATACCTGCTTCGGCGGCAATTATGGCGCTATGCGCCTCGTCGGTGGCAAAGCCGTGCCTTACCATCTCGGGAACCGATGACCAGTCGCTTACCACAAACCCGTTAAAGCCCCACTGGTTGCGGAGCACGTTGGTTAGCAGTAGCTTGTTTCCTGTGGCAGGTACGCCGTTAATCTCGTTAAAGGCGCTCATAAAGGTAACCGCACCAGCATCAACAGCGGCTTTAAAAGGAGGGAGGTAAACGTTGCGTAGCTCCTGGTCCGATAGTATTACGGTGTTGTAATCTCTGCCAGCCTCTACTGCGCCATAGGCTGCAAAGTGCTTGGCGCATGCTGCCATGGTGTTGCTGTTTGTAAGGTTGTTGCCTTGGTAGCCCTTTATGGTTGCTGCTCCAAGAGTAGAGGTTAGGAGAGGGTCCTCGCCGTAACCTTCGGCAACGCGTCCCCAGCGTGGGTCGCGTGCAACATCAATCATGGGCGAGAAGGTCCATGTTACGCCAACAGACCGTGCCTCTGTTGCTGCAACGTGCGAGCTCTTCTCCACAATTTCAGGATTCCATGCTGCTGCTTGTCCTAGTGGGATGGGGAAAATGGTACGGAAGCCGTGAATAACATCGCGGCCAATAATTAGCGGAATACCATGTGTGCTCTCCTCTACGGCAGCCCTTTGCAGGTCGTTAACCGCTTTGGGGTCAACCTCGTTAAGAAGCGAGCCAATGGCGCCTTTACGCACCAGTTCCTTTAGCTTCTCGGCATCGCTGCTGTAGTAGCTGGATATTTGCATCATTTGCCCAATTTTCTCATCCAGAGTGAGCTTTGCTAAAACGGAATCTACTTTGGATTCGAGTACGCTGTTAGAATCCCTATGGCTACTTGTTGTACATGCCGATAGTATGGCGATTCCCAGTAGTATGTATGCTAGCTTCTTCATTGGGTTTATGGCTTCCGTTATGAAAAAAATGATGTAAAATAGGCTTGTTCGCCGCTGTGCTAGCGAACTAATAGTTGTGTAATAGACTAAAAATCAGTAGATAATTTACTCTTTTACAATCTTTAAGGTTTGGGTTCCCACTTTAGTTTTAACCTTAACTAAGTAAAGACCTGTGTTAAGGTGGCTCAAGTCCAGTGTTGTGAACTCGCTGGTGCTAATAATTGGACTAATTACCGTGTTGCCAACCATATCGAAAACGCTTATGGTGCTACGCTCTGGAGCATTGCCCTGTACTCTAACCGTAACTAGTCCCGATGTTGGGTTTGGAGTAGCCGATATGGTAGATGCCTCAACCTGCGTGTCGTTAACCGATGTGGGGTTAGTGTTGTAAACCCTTACGTAGTCTATTTGGTAGGTTTGTGGAAAGATGGTTTCGTCAACACCTTGTGCACCACCCCAGTTGCCACCAACGGCAAAGTTGAGGAGCAGGAAAAAGTTCTGGTCGAAAGGCCAGTAGTGCCAATCGCGGTTGGAACGGTAGTAGTTGCCATAGTAGTAGTTATCCACGTAGAACTTAATCATGTCTGGCGACCACTCAATGGCAAAGATGTGAAAATCGTTCTCAACACCAGCGTAGGTAATTTTTCTGGTAATGCTGTTGCCCCCATAGTTCATGTTGGTGTGAACGCTACCATGAACAATACCAGGCTGGTAGCCCACGTACTCCATAATATCTATCTCACCATTATCGGGCCAGTAGTTGGAGCCGTAAATCTGCTTTTGGGGTAGCATCCAGAAAGCGGGCCAAGTGCCGCGCCCCTTGGGTAGCTTAGCTCTCATCTCAATGCGTCCGTACCTCCAGTAGGCCTTGTTGCGGGAGTGTATGCGCGCCGAGGTGTAGTTGTAGCCATTGTATAGCTCCTTGCGGGCGGTAATCATTAGTATGCCGTTCTCAATGCTAATATTCTCTGGCCGATTGGTGTAGTACTGTAGCTCGTTGTTACCCCAACCACCTGCGCCGTTGCCAATATCGTAGTTCCAGAACTCGGTGTTAAGCGATTCTGAGTCAAACTCATCAGACCATACTAGTTGGTTCTGTCCAAAAAGAGTTAAGGCGCTAAAGAGTAGTAGTATGGTTAGTATGCTTTTGTTCATTTTTGCTGTGTATTGGCACAAGGTGCAAGTTTATTACTGTTTTGGGGTAGTTCTTGCTTTCCGTTAGGCCTCCCCCAGTGGTTGAGGGAGGCCCGAACGAAAAACACATTGCTAATCCGCTATTGAAGGATTAGGTCGTCAAAGTAGAATAGACCATCACCTTTGTTAGCGCCCTCATCCCCAAACTGAACCACAATTTTATCGTAAGCTTCGTTAGTAGCAACAGCGCTAAAATCGAAGGTAAGTTCAATCCACTCGCCTTTAGATAGATTTTGATGCTTAATCTCGGTTTGTGTTTGCCAAGCGTTGCCACCCTGTTTGGTGTCCTGTAGCTTCATAGATACAGTTGGAACAGCAGCTTCGTTATCAATGTAAACCTTCATCTTGAATACGTTACGTGTGCCAAGGTTCATCCTGTAGGAAAGTTCAAACTGAAGGTTTGCGTAATCCTGTGTGCCACGAACATATTTACCCACTTTGGCAGAGGTGTTGATGCCGCCCGATACAGGGTTAGCAAAATCCTCAACAAATTCGGCTGGGCTATTGTCTGCAACCCAAGTCATGGTACCAGCGGTTTCAAAAGTCTCGCTGATATCGTAAACGCCTAGAGGTTTTTCAACAACTATTTCGTCAACAGGAATTTGGCTTTCGTTTTTGTACGATACCAGAGTAATAACACCTAGTGCAGGTCTGTCGGTGCCAACGCCATTCTCGTTACCACCCCAAGGAGTGTAAAGGATAACGGTGTCTGGCTGGTCGCCACCATCGGCCCATTTTAGCACTTCGTAGAAGGTTTCAAGAGCAGGCTCGTCGATAACCTTTAGTGTACCGCAATCCATAGGACCAATGTGACCACCCTTACCACCAATGGTGATACGGTTTGTACACATAGGAACATACTTAGAGGCATCGCTAATCTGGAAAGTTAGGTTAGCATTGTTACCCCAGGTGCTGCAATCTTTGCCAATAAGGCTTTCCCAGCTAACATCGTCGCTCCAACCTTTTGTTTCGGGAGCATCGCCAAACAGTATCCCTGCTACAGGGCGAACGGTGAAGCCGTTGGTTTTGAATTCGAATGAGCCATCGGGCTTAAAGATGTACTCGTGATGGCGAACGGTGTTGCGCTGGTCGGCAGTAGGAAGTGAATTCCATCCGTACCACCACTCGCTGGTATTATCGGGGTTAAACATATTTATTAGCAGGTCGAACTCAAGGTGCCAAACTTTACCAGCAGCCTCGGTTCCTGCTAGGAACTGCTTAAGAGTCATACCCGATATAACCACCTCTTTTGTAGATACATTCTTAACGTTTCCGTTAATTGCTGTAAGGGTAATGGTGTAGGTACCTGCCTCTTGGTAGGTGTAAGAGAATGTGGTTGCGCTTTGGGTTCCGGTTTCGCTGCCATCGCCAAAGTTCCACTCGTAGCTGGTTGCGTTTTCGGAGTCGTTGGTTATGTTAATCTTAAATCCATCAACCTCATCGTTAACAACCGAGAAGCGTGATTTTACGTCAACTGTAGGTTCATCGTCGTCGCTACAGGAGAAGAATACCGTTGTTTGAAGAACGGCTAGTAGTACAATAAAAATTTTCTTATTCATAGCTGTTTGGTATTAGGAGTTTGAAAATATGAGAGTGTTTAGTAGTTCGGATTTTGGTCTAGATTAGGGTTGAGGTTACGCTCAACCTCAGGGATTGGGAACAGCTCGTGCTTGCCCTCAATAAAGGGTTGTATATGTGCTTTTACCGCTTCCGATTCGTTTGCGGCATAGGCGTTCATAACCTGAGGTGCAATGCCCCAGCGAACAAGGTCGAAGAAACGTTGCCCTTCCATGGCCAGTTCAACACGCCTTTCGTGGCGTATGGCCTGGCGAAGCCCCGCTTGGTCGTCGGTGTAGCTGCCGTATGGGAACTCGGGGAGTATTGTGTTGTTGCCCTGACGAGCCCTGTTGCGCACCTCCTCCAGCTTTAGCTTGGCCGCGCCTAGGTCGCCTATTTCACAAGCAGCTTCAGCGTACATTAGTAGCACATCGGCATAGCGAATTACCTTGTAGTTAAGTGGTGCACGGGTTGGGTGCGCAAGCTGGTAACCTGTTAGCGCGTACTTTTTGCTATGATATCCATTGCCTAGGTACACATCGGCATCGGGACCTGTAATAGTGGCATCTTTGCGAGGATCGCTGGGTTCATACTCGTTAATTAAATCGGTAGTTGGGTGGTTAAAGCCCCAGCCAAGGTTTGAAACTCTGGTGCGTTGAAGTATTACTGTAAACGTTCCCCTTGTAAATCCATTACCCTCGCCATAGTCGCTAGTGGGCTCCTCCATGTACTGTATTTCGAAAACCGATTCAATTCCATTCTCTCCGGCAAGTGTAAAGTTATCGGCATAGCTGTTGTTTAGCCCATATACGCTTGATGCTATAATGGAGTCGCCCCATGCGCGTGCATCGTCCCAGCGTTTGTTGTACAAGTAAGCCTTCATTAGTAGGGCTTGAGCAGCACCTTTGGTTACGCGTCCCATATCTTCGGGTTCGTAGTCGTACTTTTTCCAAAGATGAGGAATTGCAGATAGCAAATCCTTGTAAATAAGGTTGTATATGGTGTCCTTGTGAGCGCGTGGCATTGCGTACTCCGAAGGGCTAAGCGAGCGAGTAACCTTAGGTACACCGCCAAACACCTTAACTAAGCGGAAGTAGTAAAATGCCCTTAGGAACTTGGCCTCAGCAATTAGCCTTTGTTTAAGGCTTTCGTCCATATCCTCGTCAACAGGAATTGCGGGGATATTATTTATTGCAAGGTTGCTACGGTTTATTCCTTGGTATTGAGCTCTGTAAAACTCAAGTAGTATCTCATTACTTGGAGTACCGTTAAAGTTTTCCAGAAGGAAAATATCGCCCATGTCGCTAATGCCGTTTCCGCCTTTTAGCGCATCATCGGAAACAATGTCGCCAAGCATCCATTCGCTAAAGTAGGTGTTGTTAAACTCCCATTGTAGCGGGGTGTAAGCTGCATTGGTGGCATAAATTGCATCGCTTCCTGTTTTGTAAAAGTTCTCAATAACATTGTCAACAAGTGGCTCCTTGTTTAGGAAGTCCTCGGAGCAAGCGGTAATAAGTAGTGCTGCAAATACTATTACCAAAATATGTTGAATGCGTGTTCTCATAGCTGTACTTATTTGCATCTTCAAAAAACTAAATATTCACGGTTGCACCAATGGTAAAGGTTCTGGCTTGTGGATAGGTACCCCTATCTACTCCAAGGTCTAGCCCGTTTGTTACCCCAATTTCGGGGTCGAAACCGGTGTACTTGGTTATGGTGAGTAGGTTTGTTGCTGCAACATAAACGCGAAGTCTCGATAAGCCTATTCTTTTTGCCGTTGCGTCGGGAAGGGTGTAGCCAAGCTGCACGTTCTTTAGGCGAAGGTATGAGCCATCCTCAATGTATCGGCTCGATGCTAAGCGGTTGTTGGCGCTACCAGCAGGGTTGGGTAGGGTGTTTGATGTTCCTTTGCCCGACCATGCATTAAGCATATCAACGCTAAGGTTTGTGTAGCCATCGCCCTCGGTAAAGTACTTGTTGCCGTTAAATATTTTGTTGCCGTAAACACCTTGGAAGAATATTTGAAAATCAACGCTTTTATAGTTTATTGAGGCATTGAATCCATAGGTGAACTTTGGTATAGGGCTTCCTAGGTTTACCTTATCGTTGGCATCAATCTTATTGTCGTCGTTCTGGTTTACGAACTTAAAATCGCCAGGATTTGCATTTGGTTGTATCTGTTGTCCCTTAGAGTTTACATACTCCTCAACATCGTACTTATCCTGAAAAATACCTGCTATTTCGTAGCCATAGAATGAGCCAATGGGATCGCCCTCTCTGGTACGGGTTAGGAACTCTCCAAAGAATGGAGCCGAGTAAATGTCCTCTCCACCACCAAGCGATATTACTTTGTTTTTTACTGTGGTAAAGTTACCTCCTACTGAGTAGCTAAAGTCTCCAAGGGTTTGCTTGTACTCTGCTGTAAACTCAAAGCCGTTGTTTCTTATGCTACCTGCGTTAACTAGGGCGTTGTACCTAAGCCCCACATTTCCAGGAACAGGCACCGCAACCAACATGTCTTTTGTATCCTTTATGTAGTAGTCGGCCGATAGGCTTAGCCTGTTGTTAAGAACAGCCATATCTATACCTACGTTGGTTTGCTCGGTGGTTTCCCACTTTAAATCCTTGTTGGCATTGGTAAGAGGAGCTGCTCCAGCAATTAGGGTTTGTGGTACTCCAAAAACGTAGCCCACAAAAGTGGTTCCTCCATTTATTAGAGTGGTAAAGGCGTAGTTACCTATTTCTTGGTTCCCTATTTGCCCCCAACCTGCTCTAACTTTTAGGGTGTTTATTTTGTCAGCCAAGTTGGCAAAGAAACTCTCTTGGTGTACATTCCAGCCCAATGCCGCCGAAGGGAACATACCCCATTTGTTGTTGGCGCCAAAACGGGATGAACCATCTCTACGCATTGTAAGGGTAAGCATGTAACGACTTGCATAGGAGTAGTGTAAGCGACCAAGATATGATAACATAGACCATTCCCAAGCCCGGCCGCCAGCCGTGGCGTTTTGGGTGGCTGCATCAAGGTACCAAAGGTTAGGGCTCTCGTTAGGAATATGGGTTTTGCTTGCTCCCAAAAAGTCCCATGTACCTTCTTGTGCTGTCATACCTGCAAGCAGAGTAATGTCGTGCTTATCCTTAAAGGTATGTTTGTACGTTACTGTGTTCTCCCATTGCCACGAGAAGTACTTTTGGTAGGAGTGCTCCAGGAAGTTGTTGGCCATGTAGTCGTTGGCCGATATGTAATACTTGGGCTTAAAGTTGCGTGCATCGCCATAGGAAATATCTGTTCCCACATCCGATTTAAAGGTAAGCCCTTTAATAGGGGTGATATCAACAAAGAAATTTCCAACTAACCTATTCCACTCCTCCTTAGGATTTTGGTTCTCAATCATGCTGATTGGGTTAATTAGGTTTGTTGTTGTTGATGGGGTTATTCTTCCGTCGGGATATTTTACTGGATCCCATGGAGCAAAGGCTATGGCGCTATTTAGTACCGAATAGTTCTCGTTATTTGTGGCAACGCCCCTGTTACGAGAGTTGGAGAATGATAGATTCTCTCCAACCTTAATGTATTTAGATAGCATGTGACTTGTGTTTACCCTAAAGGTTAACCTCTTAAAGTTTGATGCTATTATAATACCTTCCTGATTGAAGTATCCTAGGCTTAAAGCATAGCTGCTTGTTTCATTACCTCCATCGGCAGCAAAGTGGAAGTTGCTTATTTGGGCGTTATCCCTAAAAACAACCTCTTGCCAGTCGGTATCGTACTGCTCGTAGTTAATATCGGTTGGGATGTAGGGGTTGTTAACCAAATTAAAGTTGCCGTAAACCCAATCGGAAAAGCTAGAGTAGGTTGCGTCGTTTGGATCGTATCCCTTAAAGGCGGCGTACTGCTCGCGGTTCATCATGTCAAGGGTGCGCCACTTATTCTGTATGCCGGTGTAAAAGTCGAAAGTGGTATTTATTTTACTGGATTTATTTCCCGATATCGTGGTAATAAGAATAACACCGTTGGCACCTCTGGAGCCATAAATGGCAGTAGCAGAAGCATCCTTAAGTATTTCCATGGATTTGATATCCGAAGGGTTAAGGAAAGCGATGTTTGACAGGGCAACCCCGTCAACAACATAAAGTGGATCGCTATTGTTTACAGTACCAATACCCCTAACCCTTACGGTTACTGGACTACCTGGTTGTCCGCTGTTGGCTGTAACGGTTACGCCAGCAGCTCTACCCTGTATGGCTTGGTCTATGCCCGCTACTCTTGACTCCTTAATGCTGTTGGAGCTTATTGATGCAACGGAACCAGTTAGGTCGCTCTTTTTAACGGTGCCATACCCAATTACCACAACCTCGTCTATATCCAAATTTTGTGGGTTGAGCGTAATGTTTAGGTACGTATCCATGTTAACAGCAACCTCTTGTGTCTCGTATCCTACAAAAGAGAATACAAGGGTTGCACCCTTGTTAACACTAATGGTAAATTTGCCATCAATGTCGGATGATGTTCCTTCCGATGTTCCTTTTTTAATTATGGAAACGCCTGGGAGGGGCGATTTATCGTCACCTGAAATCACTGTTCCGCTAATTGAAATCGTTTGCGCAAATGTGGCAAAAGCGAAAAGTGATAAAAGTGTGGTTAGGAATAGACGACTTTTCATAAAGTTTTTGGTTTAGGATCACAAAAGCAAAAATAGGGCATACGCAATGCTAAAGCATAAAAAGTGCCTATATACGGCTACAACATTCAGAAAAAAATACCTATACAACACCTCTACATAAAAAAGATAATAAACAGACATACAGATGTATAGTATAACCGCAAAAATTATTTTTTGTTAAAATGAACCTCTACATTATAGGATTATTTAATAGCGCATTATGGTGCACATTCAGTTTTTGAGGGCATAAGGAGGTACAAAAATATATGGCAAGGAGGCAGTTCAAAATGTGAAGCCTAATTGAGAGATCTTTATTATTTATAGCTTGCCACAAAAGAAGAATGGCAGTTCAATTTGTGAACTGCCATTTTTAGGGACTGGTTTTGGTGACGTGTCTTATAGTTTCATTAGGTAATCGTACAAGTTCTGATCGTGTTCTAGTGCTATTTTTTTACGTAAACGGTAGCGGCTTATTTCAACGCTTCGCACCGAGATGTTCATTAGCGGAGCAATCTCCTTCGACGATAGGTTCATGCGAAGGTAAGCTGCCAGTCGCATGTCCTTTGCTGTGAGCTCGGGATGCTGCTCCTTCAACTTGTGTAGGAAGTTCTCGTGTACCTGATCGAAGTTCTTTTCAAAAACCTTCCACTCATCGTTGTGCTCTATTCCTTTATTTATCATCCTGAGTAGCTGGAATACCTTGCGATTACTGCGTAGCACAGTGTTCTCGTTAACCAGTTCCTGTAGCATCTCCCTAATTTCTCCTAGTATAATATTTTTTTGGATTATGCCCATGGTGGTGTTTGCCAGCTCCTTGCTCTTGTATATAATGTCGGCCTCAAGCTTCTCATTTTTTAGTCGGTTTAGCTCATTTTCTGCCTCTTGGGTTTTTCTTTTTAGCTTGATGCTTTGCTGTATCATCTTCTTTTTTTGCTCTAGGTACTCGAGCCTCTTCTCGCGTTCAATTCTATTCCTCACAAAACGGTATGCTAGTGACGATAGCCCAACAAGAAGTATGAGATAGGAAAGATAGGCGTACCAAGTGCGCTGAATTGGGGTTGATATGCTAAATAGTAGATGAGTTTCGCCAGCAATCTCGTTCTCGTCGATGGAGCATTGTATATCAATTTTGTAGCTGCCATTAGTTAACCCGTTTAGATCTAAGCTATTCCCATTTAGCCAAATGCTCCAGTCCCCTTTGTTAATACGGTAGCGGAAGCGCACTAGGTCTTGACTGCTATAAAAGGGCATTGAGAGGTTTACATTTAAATGCCTTTTTCGGTATGGGATTGAGCCTAGATTGTTTGTTTTGGTGTCCTTAATGGGAATGCGCTCACCCAAATCGTGCTGGTTGCTACTAACACTCTCAACCCAAGCAATGGTCATGGGAATTGGCTCTGTGTTGGGGGTAACGTCGGTATCGGTGAATAGCACGAATCCATCCTCGGTGCCCAGTAAATACCTGTTTGGTTCCAACTCTAGCACGTTCTCGTAGCTTCGGGATAGCGTTCCGTTAATCAGGAGAAAGGAGCGCGTATTAACCTCATGTACTTTATCGGAGAGGTAGGTCAGCAGCTGTATGGAGCCCTTTTTGAAAGCCCATATCTTTTTCTCATTACCCTCAATTATTCTGGTAAACTGGCTAGCATCCCCATTAAAAAACTCATCCCATTTGGTATCGCGAATAAATATGTCCTTGTCGTAGCTGTACTCGTAAATGCCCTCCTCTGTTGTGGCTAGAACCTTGTGCCTTATGTAAACAGCCTCGTTGTTATAATCTTTGGGTAGGTCGCTTGTGCTATTGTGTATCCTAATAAGGTTAATAGAGGTGGCATCGGTTGATAGCTTAAGCTGATAAACGCCTTTGTAGCCATGGCTCATCCACAGGTACCCCTTGTGATCGAAAAAGAATCTGCGTGCCGATTCGTCAAACCCGCTAATCTTTTGGGTAACTTTAAATTTGCCATTTTGCTCCTTGAGTATATAAAACCCATAGTATGTACCCATTATAAAAAGGTTGGGGTGGTTTGGTATGGGTTGTACATCCCAAACGCCGCAGGTGTCAAAAAGGCGCTCTACACCATTGTCCTTAATTAGAAGTAAGCCCGAGTTGTGACCGCACAGCAACTTGTTGTTTAAGCTAAAGAGACCCCAAACCTGTCCTTCGGTTCCGTTAACTAGTGTAAAATCCCTGCTGTTATTATGGTTGCCTTGCCTGAATAGACCCTGGTTGGTTCCTGTGTAAAGTAGGTTGTTGTGAATCTTAGCACAGTATCCCGTTCCAAAGCCACCGCTTTTGCGAACAAATGATAGCGGGATGTTGGCTTTTATGTAATCGATGCCATTATCTAAACCAACCCAAATGTTTTTAAGGTTATCCTCAAAAACAGACAGAACGGTATTGTTCTGAATGCCTGTTTGCATATTTAGGGTTGATATTATATTCCCATTCAGATCCGTAATTATTAGCCCGTTTAGTACCGACCCAAATGCCAGCTGGTTGTTGCTTAACTTTAACCCATTAAACAGGGTGTGTTTTAGCACAAATTGGTTTGCTGGGGTGTCCCATACGGAAATTTTTCCGTTTTCATATGTGTAGAATCCGTTATACTGGGTGCCAATAAGTAGCTGGGTTGGACTTAGCTTAAAAAGGCTCCAAATCTCCTTGTCGCGGAAAAAATCTCCGCCCTTTACCGGAGCAAGCGTATCGGTTGAAAGCATTAGTAGTCCGCGGCTGCGTTCCTGCACGTACAGCACATTATCAATGAGGAAAGAGAATCGGAACTCGGTGGTAGGTGCAATGGATTTAACAAATTCACCATTTCTAAAAATGATGATGGCCTTAAACGCTTGAAAAATTGTGTAGCCATTATTTTTGTGAATTCTCCATATCTCGCCATAGTTGCGGTATTCTTCTGGTATTTTACTATTCCAGGAGTGGTACTGTGGTTTGCCTGTTTTATCGTGGCTAAGCAGTCCAAGATCGTTAAATGCGCCAACCAGAATAGAATCCTTGCCACCAGCCAAAAGGCTTCTAACAATGGAGTAGTTAGACATTTCAACCAGCTGCCAGTCGTATCCTGTGTATTGTAGCACACCTTGGTTGTTGCCAAAGTACATGTAGCCCTCGCTCCCTTGGCAAATGCTCCAGTTTTGTGTGCCCGCTTTGTACTCTTTTTTCGAGAAGTTTTCGATGATGGGAATTCCTGTAACACCCTGCGCAGCCGCAATACTTGTTACGGCAAAAAGCAGGTGTGCTAGCGCAATACAATTTTTTAGTTTGATGTATTTCATAGCTGCAGTTAACCAGAGTGAGACCATGCTGTATGCCCAAATGTATTAAAAAATGGTTAACTGGTTGTAATAATTACGGGCATACCCTTACACTATTTGGTTGTTCTATTAACACTTAACTTTTTTATATGTGTGCTGTTTTGTAATTCTAGTCAGTAAATTAAGTATTGCTTAATAAATTAAATTGCACTACTTTTGCGGCAAAGTTCTACGCATGGATCGAATAGGCGAAAGAATAAAGCGCAAACGGGAGCTGCTCCACATGCACCTTAATGAGCTTGCCGATAAGGTTGGCATAAGTTCCAGCGCGGTGTCTCAAATAGAGAAGTCAAAATCATTCCCCTCCATACTTACACTTAAAGCAATTGCCGAGGCGCTACACACCACCATTGGTGAGCTGGTTGGCGAAAACGAGTCGCTGGCTGGTAACCCAGTTGTGCAACGGGCCGAGCTGCGTTTTGTTAACCAGAATAGAACCGGAACGGCAATCTACTCCATGTCTAACCACGACGCTAACAAGCAGATGGACACCTTTATGGTACGCTTTGCCAAGGGTGCCAATATGGATGGGCTATTCACTAGTACTTACGGACAGGTGTTTTGCCATGTATTGGCTGGTGAGGTGAGGTTTAATCTTAAGGATAAGCAATACCTGCTTAAGCAGGGCGATAGCATATATTTTAACGCAAAGCATCAGCATGCCGTGCAGAATGCTAGCGACGGCGAGAGTGAGGTAATTTGGGTGCAATCGCCACCAAATTTTTAACTTTTGATATAGGACGATTATAGTTATTGGGTTGATCATTACTTTTGTGCAATAGTTGAGAGATGGCTAAGAGTGCTGCAATATTTTTGGATAGAGACGGAACGCTGGTTGAGGATGTTGGTTTTATTAGCAATCCATCGCAGGTTCTGTTCTTTCCCTTCACCGTTGAGGCGCTAAAAATGCTACAGCCCCACTTTAGGCTGTTCATTGTAACCAATCAGTCGGGTATTGCCAAAGGGAATGTTACCGTTGATGAGGTTGAGCGCGTTAACGCCTTTATTGAGGAGCACTTGCGTAATCAAGGGGTAACGATTGAGCAAACCTACTATTGTCCGCACAATACCGAGGATGGTTGTAGCTGTAAAAAGCCCAGTCCGTACTTCATAAACAAGGCGGCAAGCCTTTTTGATATCGATTTGTCACAGTCGTTTATGGTTGGCGATCACCCTTCCGATGTGGAGTTTGGCCGTAATGCAGGCGTAAAATCAGTTTACCTGCTTAGCGGTCATGGGCAAAAGCACAGGGAGGAGCTAAAGGGTGATGAGACCGTTCTTGGGAATATCCTGGATGCAAGTCATTTTATTTTATCAACTGTAAAAAACGAAAAACATGAGTAAAGTAGTAATCATTATGGGATCCAAGGCTGACTTGGATTGGGCAAACCAGATTGTAAAGGTGCTTGATACTTTTGGCGTTGAAAGCGTTACCCGTATCGCATCTGCTCATAAAGTGCCTTTAAAATGCTACGATTTAATTAAGGAGTACGAGAAGCAGAACGTTGTGTTTATCACCATTGCTGGCATGAGCAACGCGCTTAGCGGCTTTACCGATGCGCAAACCTTCTGCCCAGTTATTGCTTGCCCTCCATACAGCGATAAGTTTGGCGGTGCCGATATTTTCTCAAGCGTTCGCATGCCATCTGGGGTTGCTCCTTTAACCATATTAAGCCCAGAGAATGCTGCACTTGCAGCAGCAAAAATTATAGGTCTATCAAATCCCGATTTGCAAGCAAAAATTAGCGCGTTTCAAGAGAAGAAGAGGCGTGAGATTGAGGAGGCTGATAGCAATTTGAACGGTAATAGCTAATGGATAAACAGATTCAAGAAGCAGCGGCAGTCATTAACAATGGCGGTTTAGTTGCTTTCCCTACTGAAACAGTATATGGGTTAGGAGCAAATGCTCTTAACCCTATTGCTGTTGCAAAAATTTTCGAGGCAAAGGAACGTCCTTCGTTCGATCCTTTGATTGTACACATTGCCTCGTTTGACGATTTAAACGTGCTGTCGGATAACGTTCCGCAGAGCGTTTTTATGCTTGCCCAAAAGTTTTGGCCTGGACCACTAACCATTGTCCTACCAAAAAGCAAGATGGTTCCCGATATTGTAACATCGGGGCTGGAAACAGTGGGTATTCGTATGCCCAATAACGAGGTGGCACTACAGCTAATAAGGGCTGCCAAATGCCCAATTGCTGCGCCAAGCGCCAATAAGTTTGGTCAGCTTAGCCCAGTGTCGGCAAAGCACGTGCGCAAGCAGCTACCCAATATCGATTACATTCTCGATGGCGGCTTTACCACCGTTGGCATTGAGTCAACCATTGTAGCAGTAGAGGGCAACGTTTGCCAGCTGCTTAGGCCAGGTTTTATAACCCTTGAGGATATTGAGAAGGCTTTGCCCGGTGTTTTTGAGTTCGACTACTCAACACCGCAAAAGCTGGTTTCGCCCGGACTGCTAAAAAGCCACTACTCGCCCAAGAAGCCTTTGTACATTCTTACGGGTGCCGAGGAGCAGCTACCAGAGCACTCGGGCTTAATTCTACATAGCAACGAGGCAGCTACCCTAGAAGCTAGCTGCGTAATGTACACATCGCAAACAGGAAGCCTAGTAGAGGTTGCTGCAAACCTATTCTCATCGCTCCACGCAATGGAGGAGAACGATAGCGTTACGCAGATATTCATTAAGCCTGTTGAAATAAAGGGCTTGGGCGTTGCCATTATGGATAGAATGCGCAAAGCGGCATATCAGTACCAGCCAAACGTCGATAAAGAGTAATGTGGACACACACAAAGAAGAGTCCGGATAAGATAACTCCTCAGCTGGCATTGCAGTATCTAAAGGAGGGAAACCTGAGGTTTTTAGGCAACCTAAAAGCCCAGCGCAATCTTCTGAAGCAGGTAAACGCTACTTCGGAAGGCCAGTTCCCCTTTGCCACAATCCTTAGCTGCATTGATTCTCGCACATCGGCCGAGCTCATTTTCGACCAGGGTTTGGGCGATATATTCAGCATCAGAATTGCCGGAAACATACTAAATAACGATATACTTGGCAGCATGGAGTATGCGTGTAGCATAGCAAACTCAAAGGTTGTTGTTGTGCTGGGGCATACAAAGTGCGGAGCCATAATAGGCGCATGTAATAGCATTAAGCTGGGTCATATTGCAGGTATAACCAAAAAAATTGAACCAGCAATACTCCGTGAAGTCACCATTGTTGACGATAGAACTGGCAATAACATGGAGTTTGTTAATAGGGTTAGCATACAGAATGTTATGATAACCATTTCGCAGATTAGGGCACAAAGCCCAGTTCTTGTGGATTTGGAGCAGCAGGGCAAAATTCTTATTGTGGGAGGTATTTATAATATCGATACAGGTGAGGTTACTTTTATTGATGGGGTGTAGCCTGTTCTGTTTTTTCGATAGTAGGCCATTCTGTTTTTCAGAGTAAGTAATGCTATAAATCTGCTTCATTAGCAAAAAGGAAAACTCTAAGGCGTCAGACTCATCTATTTAAAACTCAATTTTCCACCAAAAAATCTTACATTAGAAGCACTTTTGTGCAACTAGTATAGTAAAGTTTTTTGCACGATAGTTGTATTAGTTGATTTTCTAACGCCCATTCTGTTGGGGAAAATTGTTGATGATGAAATATATAGATAAAGGGATGATGATGTTTGCTCGCCTATTTGTTGTTCTAATGCTTTTAGGCTCAGCACAATTTGTGAGTGCTCAGGATAATGTGGATAACCAAAAAAGAGAGCCTTCCGATACCTCTGCATACAACTACAGCTTGGCCATTGTGCAATCCATTCTGCGTTCCATGAATCAGTTCTTGGAGAAGGAACCCAATTATCTTTTACCCCATGGCATGGATAAGCGCATTGATACAACATGGACCGTTTGCATCCTGTTAAAATCTGGAACCTGCTGGGAACTGCACAATCCGCCTAAAAAGCCTGCTCTTTTTGTATCAAACCTTGTGTTGATGAAGAAAAAGAAGATGAGCCCCGAGTCGCAGGTTTACTTCGACTTTGCTCGTTTTGAGGAGGCTGCCGATTACAAAAAGCAAATTCCTTGGGAACTGGTAGATAATATCGTTCTAAGCGGTAAGTTGCTTACTCACGCTGATAAGAAAAGCATTGATGCCTCACTTGAGTTTAAACCCAACTCAAAGGGTGGGTTGGAGTTTAAGCATGTTGATATCAAAGAGGTGGTTACTCCTTAGCACACGCCTACAGCCCATACCTCTTCATCTTATTATATAGCGTTTGCCTAGTTATGCCCAGCTGCGTTGCCGCGGCTGAGTAGTTTCCCTTATGGCGCTCTATGGCTTGGGTTATCATTAGCTGTTCCATCTCGTCAAGGGTTTCGGGGAGTACCTTGCTGCAATCGCTCTTTTGTGGCTGAACAATAAAGTTATCGGGAGTTAGGTGCTTGCTATCGCACAGTATTACGGCTCTTTCAACTGTGTGCTGTAGCTCGCGGATATTACCTGGCCAATGGTATTTGCTTAGCTTTGTAAGTGCTTTGTCGGTAATTGTGGAGCAGGGCTTGCTATATCGCTGGGTATAAAGTTCCGCAAAATGAGCTGCAAGCACTGGGATATCCTCCGCTCGCTCACGTAGAGGGGGCACCTCAATCTGAATGGTGTTTAGCCTAAAGAATAGATCCTCGCGGAAGGCTCCCTGCTCAACCAGCTGCGAGAGGTTGCTATTGGTGGCTGTAATAAGTCGCACATCAACAGGAATGGGCTTGTTAGAGCCCAATCGGGTAATCACCCTATTCTGAATAGCCGATAGTAGCTTGGGTTGTAGCGATAGTGGCAGGTTCCCAATCTCATCAAGAAAGAGCGTTCCTCCATTGGCCGCTTCAAATTTTCCCATACGGTCGGTGCGCGCATCGGTAAAGGCACCCTTGCAGTGGCCAAAGAGCTCGCTCTCAAATAGCGTTTCGGGTATGGCACCCATATCAACAGGAATCATGGGCATGTTCGCTCTGGCCGATAGCCTATGTATTTCGCGGGCAATCACCTCTTTCCCCGTTCCATTCTCACCAGTAATAAGCACGTTTGCACCGGTTGGTGCCACCTTGCTTATAAGTTCCAATACGTGAGCAAAAGTGGCCGATGTACCCGTTACAATGCTACTCTTTGAGGCAATTGACTCGCTAAGCGTTTGCCGGCTCTGCGTAAGGTGCTGCACCTGGCTTTGCGATTGGCTTAGCTGCACAGCTGCCCATAGCGTGGCTATTAGCTTACTGTTATCCCAGGGTTTAAGCACAAAATCGGTAGCTCCCATTTTTAGGGCTTCAACGGCTAGGTTAACATCGCCAAATGCAGTGAATAGCACCACCGATGTGGTGGGCGACATCTCCTTTATGCGCTGCAGCCACGTAAGCCCTTCCTTGCCGCTTTGCTGCCCCGCGGTGTAGTTCATGTCAAGCAGTACGCAGCTAATGTGCCCTTGCTGAATTACTTGGGGTATTGTGTTGGGGTTTGATGTTGTTTCAATATGCTCAAACTCATCCTGTAACAGCATTTGCAGCGCTGTAAGCACATTGCGATTATCATCAACAATAAGTATGCTTCCGGGCTTAATGGGGTTGCTCATTTTTTGTTCCTGTTGTTGGGTGTGAAGTACCGAAATAATCCTCATTAGCCCAATTGGTTGTCAAAATATTTTACACATGTGTGGGTGATTTTTTTACATCTTTTTACCGTTTTAATTGCTTGCTGTATTTGTAATGTTCAGATATGTAGTGCTATATGCGTAGTGGCACGATTCTTATTTCTTATATTGGAGATTAGTGATTAGTGATTAGTGATCAGTGTTTGGTGTTTAGTGTTTGGTGTTTGGTAAAACAAAGAGGTACAGTGAATCTTAAGCCTTTTTTAACCTCTAATCTCGCCTAAGGGCGAGACAAACTCTTTAACTTTTAACTTTTCACTTTTTTAATCCTTTAACCCTCTCAACATGCTACTACGTCGATTCAGAAAAAGCCTAGGACTAAAGGTCACCGCAATAGTGGCACTAAGCATTGCGTTTGGCTGTTTGCTGGTGCTAAGCGCCTATATTCATAGGGAGGTTAGTTACGATAGGTTTCATAGCAAGTCCAATAGGATTTTCCGCTTAACGCTAAACCCAACCACTGGGTTGCCCGATGCGCGTGTCTATGGCAACTGGATTGATGATGCTAAGCCACAAATGCCCGAAATTGAGGAGGTAGTACGTTTACAGCGCCTCCGTCAGGCAATTGTGAAGGTTGGCGACGATTCGTACCTGCTGGATAATGGCTTTGAGGTGGACTCTACCTTCTTTTCCCTTTTCGATTTTGATATTAAGGAGAAGGGGCGTGAACTGCTGCTTAATGAGCCCTCGGAGGTGGTGATATCGGAATCGCTGGCTATGAAACTGTTTGGTACGGCTGCGGCGTTGGGCAAAACGCTAAGCATAACCTCGCGCGATTACTACGAGCCGCTTAACCTTACCGTTAGCGCTGTAATGGATGATTATCCAGCGCAGTCGCATCTGCATGCCGATATGCTGATAAAGCGAAACCCTAGAACACAGGCCTTTTACTATACCTACCTGCTTCTAACGTCAGCAGAAGCCGATTCAACAGTTGAGCAAAAGGTTGAGGAGTATCTTAAATTGCAGGGGTGGGATTCAACGTACCTTAAGGGTGTCGATTTGCAGCCCATAACCGATATCCATCTGCACAGCGCAAAGGTGCGTGAGCTGGAGCCTAATGGGAGTTACCAATCGTTTGTGATGCTGGTTTCGGCAGTGGGGTTAATTCTGTTGGTTGCGCTAATCAACCTAATGAATAGCAGTAGAATAATATCGCTGGTTAACAGGGATTACTACGCCCTTAAGCACACCAATGGCGCAACCAAGTGGAATCTTATTGCTGAGGATATGGGGCAGTGCCTGCTGTGGAGCGTGCTTATTCTGATAGGTGGCTTCTGGAGCGCGTATCATATTGGCGAGCTAACATCGCAGCACATCTTTTCTATCCCGCTGTGGCTGGGTCTTGCCGTTACATTGGGATTTGGATTGATGCTTTTTGTGGTGATGCTGCTTCCACTGATTATGGTGCCAACCGCACAGCTGGCGCGGTTAAGTCAGGGTGGCGATACCTCTGCAAGCCGACGAGGAGTTGGCCGCACCATGCAGCTGTTTATAGTGGTACAAATTGCGCTGTCTCTATTTGTTGTGGCGGTTACGCTTGGGGTATCGCAGCAAATAAGCCATGTGCTAGGGCTACAGCTTGGGAGTGGGCAAAAGGGGATAATTGTTCTCGATAACCAAACAATGCCCGTGGTGCAGAACTTTGATAGGCTTAAGGAGGCTTTGCTTGCCCATCCTTTCATTGAAGGGGTAACGGCCGCAATGGAGCCTCCCGCTGGCGCTGTTCGCGATAAGTCTATGGTTAAGCTCAATGGTAAGCAGATAGAGGAGGGGCTTGATATTCTCTGCGTTGAGTCCGATTTTTTCTCCTTTTTTAATGTGACGCTGGCTGCGGGAAATATGCTCCCAGTTTACCCCTATACTTTTGATTGGGAGCAGATTGCCCTTAACCGCGTATTCACAGGTGTTGCTCCGACCGATTTTGTTCCTGCAGAACCCTATAGCGATAGGTTCCTGATTAACAGGGCTGCTGCTGAGCTAATGGGATTTAGCAATGTTGCCGAGGCAGTGGGGCAACGTATTGATATGGAGCATCAGCACCTAAGCATTATTCCCGGGGGGACAATTGCTGGTGTTGTGGATAGGATTGGGTACACCTCAATGTACGAGCAGGAGCGGCCAACGCTTATAGTGCAGCGCCGCATGTTTACCTCAACGTTTCTTATTCGCTATGCTCCCCAGCATGAGGCGGAGGCGCTGGCGGCGCTAAGCACCGTTTGGAAGGAGATAAACCCAACCATTCCGCTTAGCTACCAGTTTCTTGATGATACCTACTCACAGGTGTATCGCAACGAGTTGCAAACGCGCAACTTCCTACGCTACTTCTCGTTACTCTGTTTGCTAATAGCCTCGCTGGGTTTGGTTGTAACCATATCGTTCCTAACAAAGCGCAGGGTTAAGGAGATTGCCATTCGCAAAACCTTGGGGGCCACATCGGCTCAAATGGTGCTAATGCTAAATGGCCGCATTCTAAAGTGGGTAGCTGTTGCCTTTGTGCTGGCCGCACCTGCCGCCTACTATGTTGTGAAGCGCTGGCAGCAAGCCTTTGCCTATCAGGCAACCTTTAGCTGGTGGCTCTTTATTGTTGCTGCTGCGGTTGTTGTAACCATTGCACTGCTAACCATTTCTGGAATAACCTATAGGGCTGCATCCCGCAACCCTGTTGATGGGCTTAAGTATGAGTAAGGTTTTTTAGTGACTGGTTACGAGTTACAGTTTGTCTAAAATCTAACGTCTAATATCTAACGTCTAACATCTAACGTCTTATTATATGTTACAAATAGAAAATCTAACAAAAGTATTCAGAACCGATGAGGTTGAAACGCATGCCCTGTCGGGTGTTAGCCTAAATATTAAGGAGGGCGAGTTTGTGGCCATAATGGGGCCATCGGGATGTGGTAAATCCACCCTGCTCAACATCGTTGGGCTGTTGGATAACCCAACACAGGGAAAGCTCACTTTTGATGGGGAAGAGGTAGCACGGCTTTCCGATAGGCAACGAACCATTTTTAGGCGGGGCCGGGTTGGCTTTGTTTTTCAGAGCTTCAATCTGGTTGAGGAGCTAACCGTTTTCGAGAATGTGGAGCTACCCATGCTATACCTAAAGCTATCGGCCAGTGAGCGCAAGCAGCGCGTTAACGAGGTGCTTACCCGTTTAAAGATTGCGCATAGGGCTAAGCATTTTCCAAAGCAGCTAAGCGGCGGACAGCAGCAGCGTGTGGCCATTGCCCGTGCCGTGGCAACCAATCCCAAGCTGATCCTTGCCGATGAGCCTACAGGTAACCTCGACTCAAAGCATGGGCAGGAGGTTATGGAGCTGCTTACCGAGCTTAATCGCAGCGGTTCAACCATTGTTATGGTTACCCACTCGGAGCGCGATTCGGCCTATGCCCACAGGGTGATTAACCTGTTTGATGGGAAGGTAGTAGAGGGCTTGTAGCATGTGGTAAGTTCTACAGCATGCTTTGTAGTAACCATATGTTGTGTTTGTTTTTGACTTGTTTTTGCCTAAAAATAGACCGATAGCCCAATTTGCCACTGCGATTTTAAATCTTCCGTAAAGGAGTACTGCCAGTTATTGGGAATGGCATCGTTAATAGCCGTAATTGGGCTTGTGTTGTGAAGCGCTCCCCATAGCGAAACCCCTTTTAAAAAGTTCTCCTCGTTGCCTCCAAACCGCATGCCTGCTTTTAACGAGAAATACCCTTTGCAGTACGATTTCCCTTCGTAATTAGCCCTTTCGGGTGCATATATGGTAATGTCTGCGCTGTGGTTGGCTAGCCCAAGTTCCAGCTCAAGGTAAATTCTATCCAAAGCGCCATCCTGCTCAAGAATAAGCATAGGGGCAACTCCTAGGTAAAAGCTATTTGCGGTGTAATCGTACAGGGGGTTTAGCTGGTCTGAGGGTATCTCTATAGGTATTCCGCTATTCCAGTCAATTAATGGGAAGTCGGCCTGCTCAATGGGTTTAGTGTCAAATCCTTTCGATCTACATAATCCCATTTTTACAGCCAGTCCTAGTATCTCAGGCTTTTCAAATGCAACTTCGTAGCCAAAGCCCAGTTTCATCTGCAAGGGGGTATCCTCCTCGTTCGATACTAGGGTGGATCCAGCACCAATTTCAGCAATCCACGCTTTTTGGTAGAATAGTTTGGTTTGAGCCTTTATCCCTGTTGACAGCAGAAGGGGAATAGCTGCTACCGCTAACTTTTTTACTAGATTAAAACGCATATAAATTTTGTTTTACAAATAAAAAAGTTGGCAAACCCAGTTAAGGCTTGCCAACCAGTATGTTGAGGTGGTTAAAAAACGTATCCTACTCTAAGGTTAAGTAGAAGATTCCAATCTTCTGTTTTGTACTCATCAATGCTATAGCTTATCCCTGTATTGAACTCAAGAAGAAATGCATTGCCGTAAACTCTTCTAATACCCCAATTTGGAGCAATGAGGAATAAACTATTTCCTGTTGAATTGTGCTCTACTATAGGGTCAAGGATATACCAACTTGTAAGAGCAAGGTAATTAGCCGAGTTCTTGTTTGTCCGCTTCCCTTTTTGTTCTCTCTTTTGTAGATTGTAATAGTAGCGAGGTTCAATGCTGATTCCAGGGTGAATTGTGTATCTAGTTCCAAATGTTGAATTGTAACCCAACCCTGATTGTAGCCCCAATCTACCTACTACACTAAATTTTGTTCCTAAGGCGTACTCGTAGTTATACGTTAGAGCCAGTATTTCTGTAGATATTGAATGGTTACTGATAGTTTTGATTTGCATTACTGTTGTTGTGTCTTGTGCTTTAGATGTGTTTAAAAGGGAAATAAGCAGTAGTAGCATTGGGATTTGTAGTACTTGTTTCATTTATTTTTGTCTTTTTATTGTGATTAGTTAGTTTTTTACAATTCTCATTCCTCCCCAAGTAGCACCAAGTCTTCCGCATACGAAAACTTCACCAGACTTTAATTCAGGTTTTGGAAGTTGACTCATTCCATTGTATAACGCTTGTCCCCACTCTAGTGCATTTGCTGGTAGATCTAGCAAATCAATGCTTAGGCCAATGGATATGTCGTCCCTAAATACTTCTCTTATTTTTTCTTTGTTAGTAGATCTTTTTGCGTCCATGGGTATTATGGTTGTTATTCTGTGGCGATTGATTATAGTTACTGCGTCAAGTTTATCTTCACTTATTGGTTCGCTAGTGTTAATCCCACTTCCATTGGTTAGGCTATTTAGGTGTTTAACCAATGGCTTGATCCCTTGTTTTGCAGCTTTAAATATTTCCTCATCTGAAACATGATACCCTAAAATGCATACGTTCCAACCTTTGTTGTTAAGTCCAGGTATATAAGTGTGAGTTGCATCTATAAATGTAGGAGCTAAGTCTTTTGGCATAAACTTGGATATGTTGGTTGGTATATCTACAGTGATACGAACATTTGTCCATCCTATGATAAGTTCATTTGCATCAGTTCCACTCCACCCAATCCAGTTTTTCTTTTGCATTTCCCCCATTACTCCAATTTCAGAGTAAAAAACATAATCATAAGAATAAAATTTACCTTTTAATCTTCTATTGTCTCTTAGTTTTGTTGTATATGCAATATTTTCACCGAAAAGTGACGACCATGCTTTACCTACCCAAGTATGAGGATCTGCGTTGTGTGTTTTAAATGTACTTATTGGTATTCCTGCAAAATCATTGTAGAATGATTTTTGTTGATTGTTGTTGAAACTTGCTATTGATTCACAGGATTCATCTTCAACGTATTCATATGATCCTTTGAATGTATCGAATCTATAGATGCCTTCTTCTAACATATAGAGTTTGTCTTCTACTTGTGTTCCTGTCTTGTCGTGATTTTGGTATAACTCATTAAACCGTAATTCTTTTGAAGGAAGAAAAAAAGTATGTGCCTTCAGGTGCTATTTTGTAAATGTATTCTCCAACTCTGATTTCCCCATCTTTATTTAGCAACATTGCTAAGTTAGTATTTGGAACGAGAGTGTCATACCCTTCTGTTTCATAATAAATTGCGTCTGTGTTATTCCCATCTTTTGTAGTAGTTTGTTCTTTTCTTGAAGAAATTAAACTAACGAATCCTGTTGGTAAAGATATTTTCTTGTTGGAGTTTTTATCTCCGTTTATAATGGCTAGAACTTCTTCCTTATTTGAAAACGACAACCTTTGCTCTATTGGTCTGTCAATGCTCAAATTGTCTTCTTTTGTACAGTTTGTAAAAAGAAATGTCACTAGCATAATTGTAATAAATGTTCTCATGTTTGATTGTTTTGATGAATTTTAAGCAAATGTATATCAAAAATAATAACGTGTTTGTCAAAGATGAGTGTTCTAAAACATTGGCTCTTGGTTGTTTTTACTTTGGATTATTGCTTCAGTTTTTTTAAAATTTAAGAGTATTCTATCTTAAGAAAATTAACCTTACGAGGGGATGAGTTGCATTGTAATTGTTCACTTGAGGCTAAAAATGAGAGGCATCTAGAAAGACTGTTTATTTTTTTGTGGATTGAGTCTTTGAAGGTTAACTCAGATATGTGTCGGAACGAAAAGAGGGTGTCCTTTATTTTTTGGACACCCTCTTCTCGTTCATTTTTTTGTTCGTTCTTAGTTCACCACGCACACGTTAGCCTGTTCCCCATTGTGGTTGGTTACGTTAACCATCGATGGAGTAGTGGAATAGTACAGGTACACATCACAGGTAGCGCTGTGGGCAATCTGGGTGTTGGCTAGAGAAATGGCATTGCCACACTCTTCTATGTAAATGGCTCCGGTGTCGTCGTTGGGGTTTCCAGCATAGGCCACCACGCAGTAGCTAAGCTTTGTGCCTGCACTGGTCTGGGGGTAGAACAATAGGCCGCTCCAGTCGCCCGCCGAAGGGCTTGATGCCGCCGATGTAAAGGTGATGGGCTCGTTGGCTGTTCCCTCGGCAATGAGTTTACCGTAAACATCGTAACCTACCTCAAAGTAGCCATCGGGAAGGAACTTAACGGTGGTTCCCGGGGCAATGGTTAGCACCGCGTTGTTGTTAAAACGGATGAACTCTACAAAGTAGGGCACCTCGTGTTTGTTCCAAGTCACGGTTCCGGTAAGGTCGTAGTTGGGGATGTACACGCCAAAGTTGCCGTCGGAGAGAATGGTGTTGGATGCGTCTATGGTGTACACCGCGTTCACGTCCACGCGCATGGGGTGGTTGCCAAACTCCTTAATGGTGTTGCGCATGCACTGGGTGAACTTGGCGTTGCCGTACACCTCCACGCCGTAGTACTGCCCCTTGGCAACGGTGCAGTCGTTGAGCTTAACCTGGGTGTCGCCGATGAACAGGGCAGGGTACGACTGGGTTCCGGCGTACTCAATGGTGCAGAAGGTTAGCTCCGATGCGGTGGACGAGTTCTTGGAGTAGAACTGGATGCCGTACCAGTCGCCGGGCTGTGGGTTGGCCGAGGCTGAGGTAAAGGTAATGGGCTCCTGTTCTGTGCCCACTGCCTTAAGCGAAGCGTACTCGCTGTAGCCCACCTCCAGCATGCTGTGGGGCTCAAAGAGCACGGTGGCGCCAGCGGCAATGGTAAGGTCGGCGTCCACCTCAATGAAGTACTCGTTGGCAATAACGTAGGGCACGCCAATGCTGCTCCAGGTGGCGGTACGGGTTACGTTGCGGTTCCCGCTGATGCGCACGCCCTTGTTCCCCGTAGCGGTAAAGGTGTTGGTGGTGCCCAGTGAGCCCGCCACATCGGCGTCAATCTCCATAAGGAAGGCTCCGCAGCCCTGTAGGGTGTTGTTGGTGAACCCGTTGAAGTCGCCGCCGCCCAGCACGTGGATGGCCGATTTGGCGCACTCAGTAAATGAGCAGTGGTCCAGCTTGGCCTTGGTCCCGTAGATGAGCAGGGCGTAGTCGCCGCCCAGCTGCTTAAAGGTGCAGTAGGTAAAGGCGGACTTGGTGGCGCTGTTCTGGGAGTAGAGCTCAATGCCCTTCCAGGTTTGGCCCTCGTAGCCCCTAAACACAATGGGCTTATCGGCAGTGCCCAGCGCGGTGATGCTAGCAGGAGATGAGTAGCCCACGTACACTACGGCGTCCTTCTTGAACTCCACGGTGGTCCCGGGCTCAATAATCAGGTCGGCCTCTAGGTAAACGCTACCCTCAACCACCCAGGTCTCCCCAGCTTTCCAAGTAATGGGGGTCGATATGGTTCCGGTAATAACTGTTATATCAGTATCCCCTTCATCTTCGGTTTCGCACGATGGCATTACAAATAGTAGAGCCAGAAGTGCCAATAGTAAGTGTAACTTTTTCATTTTTTTGAATTTAGCAGTTGGTGTTAACATTTTTATTTTAAACGTATGAGCGTTAAAGTTTTACTGATAATCCTATGTTAAAGTAGGCAATGCCGTATCCCAGTTCTACAAGCCCAGCAAACTTGTCGTTAAAGTAGTAGCGTCCACCCACGTACCAGGACCAGGCTAAACCACTCGATGAGGCCGAACTGCCACTCCAAAGCGTGTGATCGCCAATTTCTGTAGCCCTAACAATGTCATAGCCAAGTAGTAGACCCGTGTATGTGTCCATTTTATCAATAAGTTGGTAGTGTAATGAGCCTCTTACACCAATAATAAAGTCGGAGTAGCGCCAGCCGTATCCACCCGATTCCCACTTAACGGAAGTGTAACCAAGGTATCCGCCAACACCAATGGAGCTTTTCTCATCGAACACGTTGTCGAGAATACCCATTTCAAACGATGCTGCAATAGGTGGAACTTTGCCTGTGTAGCCGCTTCCTGTGTAGAGCGAGTTACCAAAGCCAATGGTGGCGTTAATAACCTTTGCTCCCTTTGTAAAGTAATTCTGTGCGCTTGCCATTACTGTGGTAAAGCACATTGCAACTAGCAAAAAGGTAATGCGTTTCATAGTAGTTAATTTTTGTTTCAGAACTCTTGTGTGAGTTTCTTTTCTCAATCAAAATTAGGTTGCTGTGTTTTTTTACACTCCCCCCTTTTGGGGGTATTTTTATGACGATGTGAGATGTACATTTGCATTGGGATGATTTAGCGTTATGTTAATGTATTAAGGGTGCACAAATGAAGTTTGTTTTGGTTCAACATAGTTTAGGTTTGATGTTCTTTAGGTTTTTCTGTTGTTTGTGAAAAGGGTTTTTGTTGCCTCTCTTTTAAATTCAATTAACTTAGTGCATAGATCGATAATGATGGGGAAGCCGAAAACCAGAATGTTACCTAGAGTAGGCATAGACAAAACAATAATAAAATGAGAAACAATGTCGTTTAGTTAAGGAAATCCTCTGAAATGCTTGATTTTATTGGCCTTGAT
>JABNAD010000282.1_pt1 | contig 36824 bp, 35 predicted proteins | sample 7240381 | NCBI WGS metagenome assembly JABNAD01 (sample SAMN11332834, study PRJNA596920) | anaerobic digester metagenome | biome: digested sludge; isolation source: digested sewage sludge-derived enrichment culture grown on H2/CO2 | place: Germany: Goettingen
GCATGGAAAGCTGCTGAGTATGGACGAGCCCTTCCTCTATACCGTGGTTGCCACCGTGGTGGAAGTGAACAAGGTTGCTTATCCCGATCTGGTGGAAAAGGAAGCCTATATCACCAAGGTCGTCCGGACAGAGGAGGAGAACTTCCTGAAGACGCTGGACGCGGGCATGAAAATTTACACGGATCTGCTGGCGGCGCACAAGGAAAAGCAGGAGACGGTGTTCTCCGGCGCGGATGCGTTTAAGCTCTACGACACCTATGGGTTCCCCATCGACCTGACGGCGGAAATGCTGGAAGAAGAGGGCATGACCGTGGACAAGGCCGGGTTCGACGAGCTGATGGAACAGCAGCGCACCCGGGCCAGAAAGGCCAGAGAGGCGCTGGGAGACGTGGCTTGGGCCGGAATCGACTTGGGGCTGGACGCCACGCCCACCGCGTTTACCGGCTATGACCACGACACAGACAGCGGCAAGGTACTGGCCATCGTGGCGGACGAAGAGCTGCGGGACGCTATGGTGAAGGGTGCCGAGGGCGTGATCGTGCTGGACAAAACGCCGTTTTACGCCGAGATGGGCGGTCAGGTGGCCGACCATGGCACAATCTCTCTGGGCGACGCGGTGTTTACCGTTACCAACGTCCAAAAGGACAAGGCGGGCAAGTTCCTGCACCACGGTGTGATGGAGTCCGGCGAGCTGAAGGTGGGCGACACCATCACCGCCGCCATCGACCGGGAGCGCCGTCAGGCGGTTCGCCGCGCGCACAGCGCCACCCATCTGCTGGATGCGGCGCTGCAAAAGGTGCTGGGTGACCATGTCCATCAGGCCGGTTCTTTGGTGGAGCCGGACCGTCTGCGGTTCGATTTCACTCACTTTTCCGCCATCACACCGGAGGAGCTTACCAAAATCGACCGGTTGGTGAACGATGAAATTTTGGCGGGTATGCCGGTTGAAACCCGCGAGATGCCCATTGAGGAAGCAAAGAAACTGGGCGCTACCGCTATTTTTGGCGAGAAGTACGGCAAGACCGTCCGCGTCGTCTCCATGGGAGAGGGAGAGGAGCTTGCCTCCTTGGAGTTCTGCGGCGGTACGCATTTGGACAATACCGCCAAGGTCGGCCCCTTCCGCATTAAATCCGAGGCCAGCGTAGCTTCCGGCGTGCGCCGCATCGAAGCAACCGTGGGCAGAGCGTCTCTGGAGGTGATGAACCGAAATCAGGAGATGCTGTTCCATGTGGCGGAGATGATGAAGACCAATCCCGGCGAGCTGGCGGGCAAGGCGGAGCAGATGATGAACGAGATGCGGGATCTGCGCCATTCTCTGGAGAAGTTCCAGGCGCAGGCGTCTCTGGGACAGGCACAGCAGTTCTTGATGTCCGCCAAGGCGGTGGGCGGCTTGAAGGTGCTGACCAACGTTCGCCCCGGCGCGGATGCAAACGCACTGCGCCAGATGGGCGACTTCCTGCGGGATAAGGAGCCGGGTGTTGTGGCGGTTTTGGCCGCTACCGGCGAGGATAAAATCACCTTCTTGGCCGTGTGCGGCAAGGAGGCTGTGGCGAAGGGCGTCAAGGCCGGGGATCTGGTGAAGCTGGTTTCCGGAATCGCGGGCGGCTCCGGCGGCGGCAAGCCCGATTCTGCCATGGGCGGCGGCAAAGACCTGCTGAAGCTGGACGATGCGCTGGCCGCGGTGGACGATTTCGTGGCGGGAAAGCTGAAATAAGCTGCCTAAGGGAGGCCTATCGAGGGGACTCCACAAAAAATCTTTATGACAGAGAGACTGAGTTGCTATGCTGCCGAAGGACCCTGTGATTTTACTGAGCGTGGTAAATACAAAGCTGCGGGATTTCTATTCCGATCTGGACGATCTCTGCGCCGGGGAAGACGCCAATCAAACGGCACTCCTTGAGACGCTGGCCGATCTGAATTACCGCTATGACGCCGCGCACAATCAATTTGTCTGAACCCCATGTATTCAGAAATTTTTTAAGGAGGGAAGTACTGATGTCTGATTGCCTATTCTGCAAAATTATTGCGGGCGAAATCCCCAGCGATAAGGTCTATGAAGACGAACTTTGCTATGCGTTCAATGACATTGCGCCGCAGGCACCGTCCCATTTCCTGGTGATTCCCAAGGCGCACATTGGCTCTGTATCCGAAATTGACGGAAGCAACAGCGGCCTCGTAGCCCATATTTTCGAGGTCATTGCCAAAATTACTGCTGAAAAGGGGATTGAGAGCTATCGCGTAGTCTCCAACATCGGAGAGCAGGCGGGCCAAAGTGTGCATCATCTCCACTTTCATGTGCTCAGCGGCCGGGATATGACTTGGCCTCCGGGCTGATCGGCATCGTAAAGTCTGCTGCACTCCGTTTCCGCCTAAGGGCGAAAACTGCGCTTCGCATTCTTGCGCCGCCTCCTTTGCGTAAAATTCTGGTGGAATTTTACGCGAGACAAGACGGGGAACGCGGCAAAGTCCGCTGCGCTCTTGCCTTTGGCGAAAATCGATGCGTATAAAACGACCGGCTGCGGGAAATTTCCCGCAGCCGGTCGTTTTTTCGGACGGACTGCTGTTCAGCCCTCCAGCTTGGCGTTGCATTTGGAGAGAAAGCGCTCGTTGTTGATGATGGCACGGGTGTGGACACCCTGCCCAATGGGGCCTTTTTCGTCCCATGCCTTCACCTTGAAGTCTACCATTTTGCCGTTTTCGGAAACGGCGGTGATCTCCGCCTCGGCCCAGACCTTCATTCCAACGGGGGTGGGGGCGTCGTGGCTCACGTCCATGTGAACGCCCACGCTGCCCTTTCCCTCTTCCAGACCTGCCTGCAGGCAGGTGAGGGCGGCGTTTTCCATCATGGCGATCATAAACGGTGTGCCGAATACCGCCAAAGCACCGGAACCGGCCACTGCGGCGGTCAGCTGATCCGTGACGACCTGCTCCACCTGACATTTTGCTCCAATTATTATCATATGCGATTGCTCCTTTACCTTTTGATTGATCGTGTACTATTATACTGAAAACAGCTCTGCCGTACAAGGGGTAAAAGCTATGAAAATCCAAGGCATGACCGATTACCGTTTGTGGCGGTCGGATTGAAAAGAGAAGCGGTGGGAAATCAAAATTGATTTCCCACCGCTTATGTTCTGCGTTTGCTCAGGCTTTCAGCCGCAGCCATTCGGAGTCGTAGAATTTCAAAATATCCTCCGGCAGATTCAAAAATGCCTCGCAGGAGGCAAGAACCTCATCCGACGGATACGCCACCGGGTCGGCGGTAATGGCGGGGTCCAGAGCCTCCACCACGCTCATCAGAGGAGAGGAGTAGCCGATGGCCTCGCAGTTGGCAACGCCCACATCCTTGGAGCACATAAAGTTGATGAACTTCTCCGCGTTGGCCTGATTGGCGGCTCCAGCGGGAATGCACATGGCGTCGGTAAAGATGTTGGACCCTTCAGAGGGGACCACAAAGGCGAGATCCTGATTGTTTTCGTACATGGTGAGGTAGTCTCCGGCGTAGTACACGCCCATGGCCGCCTCGCCGCCCTCCAGCTTGTCGAAAATCTCGTCCATAACATAGGCCTGCACAATGCCATTCTGCTTCTGCTGAATCAGAAGGTTCACCGCCTCGGTGATCTGTGCCTGATTTGTGGTATTGTAGGAATAACCCAGATCCTTCAGCGCCACGCCGATCGCGTCTCGGGAGTTGTTAATCATCAAAACCTGCCCGGCGTACTTCTTGTCAAACAGAGAATCCCAGCTGGTGATGGCCTCGTCCACCATCGTGGTGTTGTAAATAATTCCAACCGTGCCCCACATGTAGGGAACAGAATAGGCATTGTCCGGGTCATAGGCCGGATTCAAAAACTTGGGGTCCACATCAGAAGCGTTGGGGATATTATCAAAATTCAGCGGAGTCAGCATCCCCTCGTCGATCAGGCGGGAAATCATATAATCGGAGGGAATGATCACGTCATAGGAATCGCCCTGCTGCAGGTTTGCATACAGCGTCTCGTTATCGGGGCAGACGTTGTAATTGACCTTGATGCCGGTTTCCTGCTGGAATTGTTCAATCACGTCCAGCGTACCGTCCTGTCCGTCAGAGATATATTCGCCCCAGTTCAGAACGTTCACTTCACCGTTGGGATACTGGCTGCTGGTACCGCTGCCGCCGCAGGCGGTCAGCAAGGGGCAGACCATGAGGACTGCCAGAATCAGAGAAAGAATCTTTTTCAATTCTTCGCGTTCTCCTTTACTCAATAAGATTCAACTATATAAACGGCGCACTGCGCCAGAGCTTTAGCGCTTCGGTGTCAAAGCGGCCCGCTGATGGCGGGCAGCGGAATCCTGACGCGCCTGCCGTAGGTTCACAATGATCAGCATCGCCAGAACCGCAACAAATAGAAGCGTCGAAATGGCATTGATCTCCGGGCTGATGCGCCGCCGAGCCATGGAATAAACCTCCATCGCCAAGGTGGAAACCTTGTTGCCCGCGGTGAAATAGGAAATCACGAAATCATCCACCGACATGGTAAAGGCGATGATGGTTCCGTTGATAATACCGGGCATCAGATCGGGCAGAATCACCTTGCGGAACGCATAGAACCCCCGTGCGCCCAAGTCCTGCGCCGCCTCGTAGATATGCGGGTCCAGCTGCCGCAGCCGGGGCATGACGGATAGGATTACATAGGGAATGTCAAAGGTGACGTGGGCAATGAGCATGGTGCCAAAGCCCTTGGCCAGCGTAATATTCATCGCACTGCCCAACGAGCTGTTGAATGCGTTGATCGCCAGCATAAACAGCAGAGACAGGGAAACACCGGTGACAATATCCGCGTTGGTCAGGGGAATGTTGTTGACGCTCATCAGCATGTGACGGCTGCGCCGCTTCATGGCGGCAAAGCCGATGGCGGCGGCAGTGCCCGCAACCATGGCGATCAGAGACGCAAGGACGCTGACCAAAAGCGTTGTCTGCAAGGCGCTTAAAATAGCGCTGTCCTGAAACAGCCGCACATACCACTGCAAAGAAAAACCGCCCCAAATTGTCCGGCTTTTCGTGGCGTTGAAAGAAAAGACGATCAGAACAAAGATGGGCGCATAGAGGAAGAGGAAAATCAGCCCCAGAAACAGGCGGTTGCCGAAGTTGTTCTTTTTCACAGCAGCATCGCCTCCTCTTCGCCCTCACCGAAGCGGTTCATCACGGCCATACACACCAGCACGATCACCATCATCACAAGGGAAATGGCAGAGCCGAGATAGGGATTGTATGCTCCGCCCAAGAATTGAGCTTCAATCAGGTCGCCCAGCAGCGTCACCATGCCGCCGCCCAGCAGGCGGGAAATGGCAAATGTGGCCACAGACGGGACGAACACCATCGTCACGCCGGAGAGGATGCCGGGAACGGACAGGGGGAAGATCAGCTTGCGGAAGACTACGGCGCTGTTGGCGCCCAAATCCTGCGCCGCCTCGATGAGGCGGGGGTCGATCTTCTCAATGACCGTGAAAATAGGCAGGATCATGAAGGGCAGATAGTTATAAACCATGCCCAGCACGATAGCCCCCTGCGTGTTAATCATGGAGAAATAGGTGTAATTCGTTCCAAAAATGCCGTTGACAAGGGAGATCAGGCCGATTTTCTGAAACAGCGTGTTCAAAAGCCCGGTGTTCTCCAAAATGGACATCCAAGAGTAAGTCCGCAGTAAAAAATTCATCCACATGGGCAACATGATGAGAATGGTGGCGATACGCCGCATTCCTGCGCCCTCCCGCGCTAAAAACCAAGCCACGGGGTAGCCGATCAGAATACAGATCAGCGTTGCGATGGCCGCCAGCAGGAAGGACCGGCCGAACACGGCGGCATAAGTCCCCATAACGCGGAAATTATCCAGCGTGAAGCGGCTGCCGTCATGAAACGCGTAGATCAGCACCAAAATCAGCGGTGCAACCACGAAAATCGCCAGCCAAGCGACATACGGCACAGCAAGACCCTTATTCTTCATTGCCGCTGCCCTCCGCTGCCGCAACCTCCTCCGTCTCGTCCAGCGCCTCCACATCGGAAAGCTCGTCGTATTCCTCACTATAAGAGCTGTAATCGCCGAACTTGCCGGAATATTCGCTCTTTTTCATAATGTGGAATCCGTCGGGATCAATTTTCACACCGATCTTTGCGCCGACAGGGGAGTGGTCCGTGGTCTGGATCAACCACTTGAAGCCCCGGAAGTCCACGATGATGTCGTACTGCATCCCCTTAAAGGTCACATTGGTGACGGTGCCCACCAACTGTCCCTGCTCCACGGGCACGATATCGATGTCCTCCGGCCGGATGACCACATCTACAGGCTCGTTGAGCACAAACCCGCCGTCCACACAAGGGAAGGTCTTCCCGTATATTTTCACCAGCTTATCCTGAAGCATCAGCCCGTCGATGATATTGGACTCGCCGATAAAGTCTGCCACAAAGGCGTTTTTCGGCTCGTTGTAAATATCCTCCGGCGTGCCAATCTGCTGGATAGAGCCCTTGTCCATCACCACAATGGTGTCGGACATGGTGAGGGCTTCCTCCTGATCGTGGGTAACGTACACAAAGGTAATGCCGACCTGCTGCTGAATTTTCTTCAGTTCGATCTGCATGTCCTTGCGCAGCTTCAAATCCAGCGCGCCAAGAGGTTCGTCCAATAAAAGAACCTTCGGCCGGTTGACCAGCGCCCGGGCGATGGCCACCCGCTGCTGCTGGCCGCCGGAGAGAGCGTCCGGCTTGCGGTGCTCAAAGCCCTTGAGACTGACAATTTCCAGCATCTCAAGAACCTGCTTTTCGATCTCCGCCTCCGCCAGCTTTACCGTCCGCTTTCCGCTGGGGTCGGCAGGATCGGGAATGCGTTTCATCCGCAGGCCGAAGGCCACGTTTTCAAAGACGTTCATATTGGGAAACAGCGCGTACTTTTGGAACACGGTGTTGATCTGCCTTTGATAAGGCGGAACGTCATTAATCCTCACACCGTCGAACAGGACATCTCCCGACATTGGCGTCGTGAAACCCCCGATGATCCGCAGCGTCGTGGTCTTGCCACAGCCGCTGGGGCCAAGCAGTGTGAGGAACTCTTTGTCATTAATGTAAAGATTTAAGTGATCGAGAACCAGCTCGTCGTCAAACGCCATGCAGAGATCCCGCAGGCGAATCAACTCTTTGGACATGTATCCTCCCCCGTTTCTACAATTGATAAAAAAATAGAAGCGCCTCTTTTCTCTGTTGAGGGGGAACCTTTCTCGTTGAAATTCGGCAATTAAAAACTATATCGGAAACATGCTGAAAAGTCAAGAAAAATAGCGATTTTTAAATGGAATATTTTCTACCCGGAATACCTTCCCCCGCAGATATTCCAGAACTCCCGCGTCGGACTGAAAATCAAAGGTCAGCTGATAGGACCAAAGGCACTGCTTTTGTTCATGATAGCTCCGGTTCACCTCGCCCCGGCCGTACTTCCCGTCTCCCAGCAGAGGACAGCCGATTTCCGCCATGGAAACGCGGATTTGGTGCGTCCGGCCCGTTAAAAGTTCGCACTCTACCAAAGAAAGTTCACCCCGTGTCTCCAGCGTTTTATAATAGGTGACGGCGCTGCGTCCGCCGGAAACGGGGCGGCGGTAGAAGGCGACTTGCTTTTTCTCCTCATCCTTTAAAAGAAACCCCTCAATTTTCCCAGCGGCGGGCCGAGGCCGTCCCACTGCCACGCAGAGATAAGCCTTGCGCAGCTCGTGAGTGCGAATTTTCTCATTGATGACGCGCAGCGTCTCGGCGTTCTTCGCGGCGATGACGATGCCGCCGGTGTTGCGGTCGATACGGTTGCAAAGAGCCGGAGCAAAAGAATTCTCTGCCGCCGGGTCCCATTCTTCCTTTTGATAAAGATATGCCTGAATATGGTGAACCAGTGTGTTGACCTTTTCCGTTTCATCGGCGTGGACCACCAGCCCCGGACGCTTGTTCACCAGCAGCAGGTTTTCGTCTTCATACACCATGTCGAGCTGCGGGTGGAACGCGGAGAGGAATTTATCCTCCTGCGCGTCCGGTCCCTCAAAAAACTCGTCATTGATGTACATTTGCAGCACGTCGCCCTTCTCCAACCGGATTTCCCGCTTGGAGCCTTTGCCGTTGACCTTCACCCGTTTGAGCCGGATGTATTTCTGCACCAGAGCAGGGGGGAGTAGGGGCGCGGCCTTTGCCACAAACCGGTCCAGCCGCTGTCCGGCGTCATTTTTATTGATGGTGAATTCCCGCATAGGAGCCTCCCAAAAAGCGATATATGGCTATTGTATCCGATTTTGAAAAAAATGCAAGGAAATCAGAAAAAAGTGTTTGACAAGCCGAAAAATATCCCTTATAATACTACTCGTGTCATTGCGAGGTGTACTATGCGTTTCGACGTAAAACCAATTCTAAATTCCCCCGGCAAATCGTTGGACTTTCAGTTTGCGCTGGACCTGTCCGACACGGAGCTGAACGGGCAGTATCCCGCTCAGGAACCGATTGAAGTCCGGGGCTCCGTGCGGAACACCGCCGGACTGCTGGAGCTTTTCATGGCGGCATCCACTATGCTGGACGCCGCGTGTGACCGCTGCGCCAAACCGATTCGACTGCCCAAGGAAGTGGAGTTCCACTGCCTGCTGGCGGAAGAACTGGAGAACGAGGAAAACGACGAGATCGTTTTGCTGGAAGACGGCGAAGTGGACGTGGAGGATCTGGCTCGCACTGCGTTCATCCTTGAAATGGACGCTAAATTTCTGTGTTCGGAAGATTGTAAAGGACTCTGCCCCCGCTGCGGCGCCGACCTGAACCTCGGCCCCTGCGGCTGCAAAAAGGATGCGGATCCGCGTCTGGCTGCCCTTGCAAAGCTTTTAGAGAACAACTAATAAATGGAACCAGAGCGGAAAGGCGAAAAGCCGTCCGCTGATCTGAAGGAGGTGTCATTATGGCAGTACCCAAGGGAAAAGTATCCAAGGCAAGACGTGACAAGCGGCGCAGCTCTACATGGAAGCTGGCGACTCCCGGTCTCGTGGCTTGTTCCAAATGCGGTGCGCTGCACCTGCCTCACAGAATGTGCAAGGAGTGCGGCACTTACAACGGCCGGACGATTAAAGTCGTCAAGTCTGTTGCCGCCAACGCTGCAAAATAAGTTTTTTGCATCATAATGAGGAGGAAAGAGTCCGCTCTTTCCTCCTTGTTTTGTATCCGCTACTTTTTCCGGCTGTGCGGTTGCAATTCTATGCCGTCTGGGTATAATGAGAGACAGGAGCGCTCCCGGCATCCCGGCGGGAGCCTGAACAATCAAGAAACGGGAGGAAATCAATGAAACCAATTGTTGCCATTGTGGGCCGGCCCAACGTGGGCAAGTCCATGCTGTTTAATAAACTGATCGGTCGGCGGCTCTCCATCGTGGAGGACACACCGGGCGTTACCCGCGACCGTATTTACGGGGAGACGGACTGGAACGGCCGCGCCTTTACCCTGATCGACACCGGCGGCATCGAGCCGCGGACCGACGATCAGATTTTGACCTTTATGCGCCAACAGGCGCAGCTGGCCATCGACCACGCCGCGGTCATCATCTTCTTGACCGATATCAAAACCGGCCTCACCGCCTCGGACCACGAGGTGGCGAATATGCTGCTTCGAAGCGGCAAGCCCATCGTTCTGGCGGTGAATAAAATGGATTCCACCGGCAGAGTGGATCCTGATTTTTATGAATTTTACAATCTGGGACTGGGCGATCCTATTGCCGTCTCTGCAGTCCACGGACATGGAACCGGCGACCTTTTGGACGCCTGCGTGAAGTTTTTCCCGCCGGAGGAAGACGAGGAGGAGGGAGCCGACGCTATTAAGGTGGCGCTGATCGGCAAGCCCAACGTGGGCAAATCTTCCTTGCTGAACCGGATTTTGGGGGAGGAACGGAGCATCGTCAGCGACGTGGCGGGTACCACCCGGGACGCCATCGACTCTCCCTTTGAAAATAAGCACGGAAAATTCCTGTTGATCGACACTGCGGGTATGCGGAAAAAATCCAAGGTGGACGAGGATATTGAGAAATACAGCGTTCTGCGGGCCACCATGGCCATCGAGCGCAGCGATGTGTGTCTGATCCTGATCGACGCGCGGGACGGTGTGACGGAGCAGGACACCAAGGTGGCAGGACTTGCCCACGAGGCGGGAAAAGCCAGCATTATCGTGGTGAACAAGTGGGATTTGGTGGACAAAGACGACAAGACCATGGACAAGCTCACCGCCGATATCCGGCGGGATCTGGGCTTTATGACCTATGCGCCCGTGCTGTTCATCTCTGCCCTGACGGGGCAGCGGGTGGAAAAGCTCTTTGAACTGATCGTGGCGGTGAGCAATCAGGCGTCCCTACGCATCACCACCGGCATGCTGAACAATGTTCTCTCCGATGCGCAGACCCGGGTTCAGCCTCCTTCCGACAAGGGCCGCCGACTGAAGATTTACTATATGACGCAGGTGGGCATCCGCCCGCCCCATTTCGTGGTTTTCTGCAACGACGCGCGGCTGTTCCACTTCTCCTATCAGCGGTATCTGGAAAATCAGATTCGCTCCGTGTTCGGTTTGAGCGGTACGCCGATCATTCTGTCCATCCGGCAAAAAGGGGATAAGGAGGACTGAGTATTATGGCGAAAGTGCCAATCATGGCGGTCCCCACCGGCGGAATGCTGGTGCTGATTTGTCTGATAACTGCGGCGGCAGCCTATTTCTTGGGCTGCTTCAACGGGGCGGTTATCGTCTCCAAGTATATTCTAAAGGACGATATCCGCACCCACGGCAGCGGCAACGCGGGACTGACCAACTTTTATCGGACGTTTGGCGGCCCATTGACTTTTGTGGTGATTCTCACAGACGTTTTGAAAGCGGTAATTGCCGTTCTGATCGGCGCGTGGCTGTTTGGCGGCTATGCGGCGGAGGGAAAATTGTTTGCCGGCCTGTTTTGCATGATCGGACACATGTTTCCCTGCATGTTTCACTTTAAGGGTGGCAAGGGCGTTCTCTCCGGAGGTGTTGTTGCCATTATGCTGGACTGGCGGGTGGCGCTGATTGTCTGGGGCGGCTTTGTGATTTTAACAGCGCTGACCCGATACGTATCTCTCGGTTCTTTGTACGCGGGAACAGCCTTTCCCTTTGCCACCTACTTTGTGATGCACAGTCTGGTGCTGGCGGTGCTGGCGGGCTGCTGCGGCGGATTGCTGGCTTGGGGCCACAGGGCAAATATCAAGCGCCTTTTAAAGGGACAGGAGAACAAATTTACCTTTCATCACAAAAAGTGACGGGTACGGAGGAGTCTCCGCTTGATTTCAGCGTGTGTTGATTGCGGCGGAGTTTTCTTCCCCGATCCCGGCGGCGAAAACCGTCGGGAAATTTCCTGAGAAAGCGGGATTATGGATATGAAAACAGTGGTTTTAGGTTCCGGCGGCTGGGGCACGGCTCTGGCCATGGTGCTGTGTGACAACGGGCACGATGTGACGCTTTGGTCCCACAGCCCGGAAAAGGCGGCCCTGATGGCGCAGACGCGGAGAAATCCGCTTTTGCCAAACGTGGAACTGCCCGCGGCGCTGAAACTTGACGGGAACCCGGCCTGTGTAAAGGACGCGGAGATTGTGGTTTCCGCCTCTCCGTCTTATGCGGTGCGGAGCAATATCCGACTGGTTGTTCCGTTTTTGAAAGAAGGCGCCGTGCTGGTGTCTGTCTCCAAGGGCATTGAGCGGGATACGAACCTGCGCATGAGCCAGCTTTTGCTGGAGGAGACGAAAGGCCGTTTCCCGGTGACGGCGTTGTCCGGCCCCTCCCACGCGGAGGAGGTCAGCATTCGTTTGCCCACCGGCTGCGTGGCGGCGGGGGAGAGCGGCGAGGCCGTGAAGCTGGTGCAGGATGCGTTCATGAACCGTAATTTCCGCGTCTACACCAGCCCGGATATCGTGGGCGTGGAGCTGGGCGGCGCGCTGAAAAACGTGGTGGCGCTCTCTTGCGGCATCTGCGACGGCATGGGTTATCAAGACAATACCAAGGCGCTTTTGATGACGCGCGCCATGACCGAAATCGCCCGGCTCGGAGAGACTTTGGGCGGTCAGCGTCAGACCTTTGCGGGTCTTGCGGGCATGGGCGACCTGATCGTCACCTGCACCTCCATGCACTCCCGGAACCGCCGGGCGGGCATCTTGATCGGACAGGGAAAGACCGCGCAGGGGGCCATGGAGGAGGTAGGCGCTGTGGTGGAGGGATACTACGCCGCTGAGAGCGTCTATCAGCTTGGGCAGAAGGCCGGGGTGGAGATGCCCATCTGCACCTGCGCCTATCAGGTGCTGTATCAGGGCAAACAGGTCCGGGACGTGGTCATGGAGCTGATGACCCGCTCCAAAAAAGACGAGCTGGGCTACGGCTGGATGTGAGTTTCTGCGGAAATTCCGCCTATGGAACAAAGAAGAAGCAAGCCGCGTCGAAAGGCGCGGCTTGCAATTTTTTGATTGGGCCTATTTAATCGAGCGTACTGGTGAATCTGCAAACACCGGAGGCAGCCGCCAAGAGCGGCCGCTTCCGGTGTTTGCGGTGGAGCGGAGATATTCGGGGGAGCATGTTCGGGCTGCTTTACGGGTGGGAAAATGCCCACCCCGCAGAAAAAAACCCCCGAACCGAAGTTCGGGAGCCTATTCGTCTTATCAGACCGCTCTGGTGACTTTGCCGGAGCGCAGACACCGGGTACAAACATATACATGGCGCGGCGTACCATTGACGATTGCCTTGACACGCTTTACATTGGGCTTCCAGGGACGATTGGCACGTCTGTGGGAGTGAGACACCTTAATACCAAAGGTGACACCCTTATCGCAAAACTCGCACTTAGCCATCCGTTGCACCTCCTCGCTGTTGCGGACTAGTACCCATTTCTCACAGGCACAGCTGATATCATAACAGATAAAAATGTAAAAAGCAAGTGGAAAATTCAAAAAAATTCAAAAATATAGAAAGTCGGCGCTGGGGAAACTGTTGCGAAAAGACGACCCATACGTTATAATGAGTGCATATCGTGCAGGTGCACTCCGCAGGAACGGGCCGTGAGGCGGCGTTTGTGGGCGCTTGCTGCGGAAAAGAGCCTGGCGCGTGCGCCGGGAAAACAAATATTGCGGGTGGCGGCACTATGGCCGCCACGAAAAGGAGACAGAAGTTTATGGCGGTCAGCGGACTGAAAATGAAGGACTTTGCAGCTTCCTTCGACCTGCAAATCCTCAATCGCGGAAATGATTATGAGGAGGCCGTCCTCTCCATCACGGACGTGAACCGGCCCGGACTTCAGTTTCTGGGCTTTTACGATTATTTTGACCCTCGCCGTCTTCAGGTGATCGGCAAGGCGGAGGTTATGTACCTGAAGGGGTTGACGGGGGCGGAGCGGAAAAAAGCCTTTGACGATCTTTTTCTCTACGATATTCCCGCTCTGGTGATCGCAAGGGATCTGGACTGCTTCCCGGAGTGCTTGGAAAGCGCGCAGGAGCATGAACGGACGCTGCTACGCACCCCGGAGACGACCGTGGACTTCACGGCCCACACCATCGAATTTTTGAACCGCAAGCTGGCGCCCTGCATCGGGCGGCACGGTGTGCTGATGGACGTATACGGCGAGGGCGTTATGCTCACCGGCGATTCCGGCATCGGCAAGAGCGAGACGGCCATCGAGCTGATTATGCGGGGCCACCGGCTGGTGGCGGACGATTCCGTGGATATTCAGCGGGTGTCCAACCAGCTGATCGGCACCTCGCCGGAGATGATCCGGCACTATATCGAGCTGCGGGGCATCGGCGTGATCGACGTGCGGCAGCTGTTTGGAATGCGGGCCATTAAGGTCGAGTCTCAGATTGACCTTGTGGTGCAGTTGGAGCAGTGGGACAACAACAAGTTCTATGACCGGCTGGGCATTGAGGATCATTATACGGAGATTCTGGATTTGCAGGTGCCCTGCGTCACCATTCCGGTTCGGCCCGGGCGGAACCTGGCCAATATTGTGGAGGTGGCGGCTATGAACAACCGCCACCGGCGCTTCGGCTTTAACGCGGCGGAAGAGCTGGCCCGACGGGTGGATGAGCGGGCAAATCTTGGCATCAGCAAAAAGAACTGAAAGAGGAGCGGAAACGATGTACGTTGGAATTGACGTGGGCGGCACAAATCTGAAAGCGGGCCTTGTGGATGAGGCGGGCCGCCTGCTGGCAACGCGGAAAATCCCCCTTGGGCCGTTTCAGGGCAAGGAGTATTTTGTCCGGAGACTGGCGGAACTGACGGCGCAAGTCTCGCGCGATGGCGGCGTGGCCCCCGGGGATCTGGAGTACGTGGGCATGGGTATCCCCGGTGCGGTGGCGGAGGGGAATATCCTTTACACCTGCAACATCCCATTGGCAAATGTCCCCATTGAGCGGCTGTTCAGCCAGTATCTGGACGTGCCGGTGCTGCTGGAAAATGACGCAAACTGCGCCGCCGTGGGCGAATATTTCTGCGGCGCGGGACGGGGGACAAAGAACTTTGCCGTGGTGACGCTGGGTACCGGCATTGGCGGCGGTTTTATTTTGGGCGGGAAGCTCTATGCCGCCAGCGGTATGTCCGGCGAGGTCGGGCATATGGTAGTGGAGCGGAACGGCGCGGTCTGCAACTGCGGGCGGCGCGGCTGTTGGGAGACATATGCTTCCGCCACTGGCCTGATCCGCATGACAAAAGAGGCCATGGAGGGGAATCGAGAGAGCCTGCTCTGGGAAGAATCCAAGGGCGGAACGGCTGTCTCGGGCCGGACGGCGTTTGCCGCCGCCCTGCGGGGAGACGTAGCGGCAAAGGCCCTGTGCGAGACATATGTAGACTATCTGGCGGCGGGGATCGTAAACCTGCTGAATATTTTGCAGCCGGAGGTGCTTGCCATCGGCGGCGGCGTCAGCGAGGCGGAAGATGAGCTGCTGCTCACGCCCCTGCGGGAGATCGTGGACCGGGAAAGCTACGCCGCCCACTGCGGCGGAAAAGCCACGGTGGTGAAGGCGGAGCTTGGCAACGACGCGGGAATCATCGGGGCGGCGCTGCTGAAGCGGGCAATTTAAGTTTAGGGGAGGACCTGCATGGATTGGGCGGAAGAACTGGACCGGTGCGCGGGAGAATACCTGCCGGACTTGGAGATCAAGAACGATGAGACCATGAGCCGCCACACCTCTTTCCGCATCGGCGGACCGGCGCGGCGGATGGCGTTTCCCAAGACGGGGGAACAGCTTGTGCTGCTGACGGATTTTGCGCACAAATGCGGCGCGCGGCCTCTGGTAATCGGCAACGGCACGAATCTGCTGGTTCCGGACGAGGGACTGGACCGGCTGGTGATTGACACCTCCGCCGGGCTGAACCGGCTGGAAATGGGCGCAGCAGAGACGCAGGTAACGGCGGAGTCCGGCATCTCGCTGGCGCGGCTGGCAGACTTTGCCCAAAAGCGGGGCCTTGCAGGTCTTGAATTTGCTCACGGCATCCCCGGCACGGTGGGCGGAGCCCTGTGCATGAACGCCGGAGCTTACGGCGGGGAGATGGCACAGGTGGTGGAGCAGGTTACTCTGCTGGACCCGGAGTGCGGCGTGAAGATACTTTCCGGCGCGGAAATGAAATTCGGATACCGCCGCAGTATTCTGACCGACCACCCGGACTGGGTGGTTTTGCATGCGGTGTTCCGTCTGTATCCCGGCGACGGCGCGGAAATCCGCGCCCGGATGGAAGAGCTCATGGGAAAGCGGAAAGCCAGCCAGCCGCTGGAGTGGCCCAGTGCGGGCAGTACCTTTAAGCGGCCGGAGGGGAATTTTGCCGGAACGCTGATTGACCAATGCGGACTGAAAGGACTGACTGTTGGCGGCGCGCAGGTCAGCGAGAAGCACGCGGGCTTTCTCATCAATCGGGGCGGAGCAACGTTTGCCGACGTGACAGGGCTGATCGCGCAGGTGCAGGAGCGGGTGCTGACGGCCACCGGCGTCTATTTGGAACCGGAGGTTAAAATTGTGGGGTAAAGCCCCGCGCGGGAGAGAGAAACGGGTGATTTCATGGAAATTGTGATTATTTCCGGCCTGTCCGGGGCTGGCAAGAGCAAAGCGGCCTCTTTTTTGGAGGATATGGGCTTTTATATCGTGGACAATATGCCTGCGGCAATGATTTTAAAATTTGCGGAGTTTTGTGCGGGCGGAAACGGGCGGTACGACCGGGTCGCGCTGGTGTATGACGTGCGCACGTCGGACTCCTTCTCAGAGTTGTTTGATGTGCTGGATAAGCTGCGAAGCATGGGCGGCGTGTGCCGGATGCTGTTTTTACAGGCATCCCCGGAAACCGTTATCAAGCGCTATAAAGAGACGCGCCGCCGCCACCCTCTCAGCAGCGGAACAGACACGCTGGAAGAAGCGGTCCGTCGGGAGATCGAGGTCATGCGCCCGGTCAAGGAGCGGGCGGACTTCGTGATCGACACCAGCAGCCTTTCTACCGCCCAGCTGCGTGGAGAGCTGCTTCGGATGTTCAGCGGCAAGGACGAAAAGGCGGGTATGACCGTGGCGGTGGCGTCTTTCGGATTCAAGTATGGTCTGCCGCTGGAAGCCGATTTGGTTCTGGATGTGCGGTTTATGCCAAACCCGTTTTATATCGAGACGCTGCGGGAGAAAACGGGCCTTGACCAAGCGGTGTCTGACTATGTGTTTTCCTTCCAGCAGACACAGGATTTTCTCACGAAGCTGGAGGATTTGCTGACGCTGACGCTGCCGCTGTACGCCGAGGAGGGAAAGACCAGCCTCACTGTGGCGGTGGGCTGTACCGGCGGACAGCACCGCTCCGTGGCCATTGCCCATGCGCTGACCGGGTTTATCCAGCAAAAGGGCTATCCCGTCACGGAGTATCACCGGGACATGCCTCGGGGTTGAACAGAGGAAACTTTGAAAGGGGACCTATGGAAAATCGAAGGACGTCCTATCGTCTCCCCAAAGCCCATGGGCCGCGAATCGCCGTCATCGGCGGAGGACATGGCCTTTCCACCATGCTGCGGGGACTAAAGCAGTATACGGAAAACATCACGGCCATCGTCACGGTGGCGGATGACGGCGGCGGGTCGGGAATGCTGCGTCAGGACTTGCGGATGCCCCCTCCTGGAGACATCCGCAACTGTCTGGAGGCACTGGCAAACACAGAGCCGCTGATGGCGGAGCTTCTGCACTACCGCTTTTCCGAAGGTACGCTGGCGGGACAGAGCTTTGGAAATCTGTTTCTCGCGGCGCTGAACGGCATCTCCTCTTCCTTTGACGCGGCGGTGAGCCGTATGAGCGAGGTGCTGGCCATCACCGGGCGGGTGCTGCCCGTCACCAACGCCAACGTGCAGTTGGAGGCGGAGTTTGAAAACGGCGTGCGGGTGGTGGGAGAATCCAAAATCTTCTACTGCAAAAAGGAGCAGGACTGCCGCATCCGGCAGGTTCGGCTGCTGCCGGAGCACCCAAAGGCGCTGTGCGCGGCGGTGGAGGCCATCCAAAACGCGGACATGGTAGTGCTGGGGCCGGGGAGCCTATACACCAGCATCATCCCAAATCTCTTGGTGGATGGCATTGTAGAGGCCATTCAAGAGTCCGACGGACTGAAAATTTACGTTTGCAACGTAATGACACAGGAGGGGGAGACAGAGGGGTACACCGCCGCCGACCATATTGCGGCGCTGTTCAAGCACTCCGTACCGAATCTCTTCGACCTGTGTCTCACCAATTCCTCCCCCATTCCAAAGGGTGTCGCCCAGCGGTACGCGCAGGAGGGGGCGGAGCTGATCCGCTGCGATAAAGAGCGGTGCGGGGAACTGGGCGTGGAGATAATCAATCGGCCCGTGGCCACGGTGGAAAATGGGTTTGTGCGCCATGATCCCGGTCATCTTGCCCGGGAGCTGATTTTGCTCCACGCAGAGCGCAGCGTCCGCATTGCGGGGGATCGGTTTACATTTGATAAAGATTTTTACCTCGTAGAGGATTCCAAGGAACAGGGGCCGGGCGCAGATGGCAAAAATCGTTGAACGGGAGATTTCGGCGCAGCTGCGCAGTCCTGTGGAGAAGGTCTGGGCCACCGTGACGGACAACCGGCGCACAGGCTGGCGGAGCGATCTTGCCCGGGTGGAAGTCGCTGAAAATGGGAATTCCTTTACAGAGTATACCCCACAGGGCTTTGCCACGGAGTTTACCATCACGGAAAAGGATCCTTGCCGCCGGTACGCGTTCCAGATGCGCAACGCGAATCTCCGGGGCGACTGGACGGGGGAATTTTCAGAGCGGGACGGCGGCTGCCGCGTCCGCTTTAACGAACGCGTGACGGTGGAGCGGTTTCCCATGACGATTTTGGTGGGAGCCTATTTGAAAAAGCAGCAGAGACGATATCTGGAGGATTTGAAAAAAGCCCTGAACGAGTAAGGCGCGGGGCAGGAGGTGAGCGGAGATGTCCTTTTCTTTTGACGCGAAAAACGAACTGTGCCGGCTGGATGTGCAAAAGCAATGCTGTGCCCGGGCAGAGGCATACGGCATCCTGCTCTACTGCAATACGTTCAACTCCGGCGAGGTGCGTATCGTTACAGAAAATCCCAACTTTGCCGCGCGGCTGCCCCGGCTGTTCCACCGGGCGTTCCGCATTCGGTTTGACCGGATTCCGGAACCCGATACGCCCGGAAAGCTGGTGTTTCAAATCACCGAACAGAAAAAACTGGATGGGATTATTGACGCGCTGGGCTATGCGCCGCAGCAAAATTTGGTGCTGCACATCAATTTTGGACTTCTGGAAGAGGAATGCTGTCGGGCGTCCTTCCTCCGGGGTGTGTTTTTTGCCGGAGGAAGCGTCACCGACCCACTGAAACGGTATCATCTGGAGCTGGCCACCTCCCATTTGCAGGTGAGTCGGGAGCTGGAAGCCCTCCTGCGGGACAACGGCTTTCCGCCCAAGGGACTGAGCCGGAACGGCAGCTACATCACCTATTTCAAGCAGAGCGACCAGATTGAGGACTTTTTGACGCTGGTGGGTGCTCCGGTGGCGGCAATGAACGTGATGAGCGCGAAAATGGAAAAGGACCTGCGCAACAGCGTGAACCGCCGTCTGAACTGCGATAACGCGAATTTGGACAAGGCCGTGGACGCGGCGCTGGAGCAGACTGAGGCCATTCGGCTTTTGATGCGCGCGGGGCTGCTGGAGCAGATGGCGGACAAGCTGCAGGAGACGGCGGCGGCCCGGCTTGAAAATCCGGAGTTGAGTCTTTCCGAGCTGGCTGACAGCTTTGAACCGCCCATCACCAAATCCTGCCTGAACCATCGGCTGCGCAAGCTCGTGGAGTTGGCGCGCAAGCTGAAAGGGGAAGGGACTGCGTGAAAAAGGGACTTGTGGCGATGGGGCTTTGCGCCCTGTTGATTCTGACAGGCTGCGCCAACGCGGAACAGATGGCGGCCAGCGCCCCCGTGCCTCACACCGCGGCGTCGGTGGAAGGAACCGTGTTTACTTTCGACGGCACGGACTATGAGATCACGGAGCGGTGTCCATCGGTAAACGCGCTGGAAATTTACGATACCATCGGGGAGGATACCATTATTGTGGGCGGACACATCAACCCGAAGGTCGTATATTATGGCGTGTTTGATACGAAAACCAAGACCTTTGAAAAGGACATACAGGGGGGAAATCTGACCTTTTACGGCGATGACGTGAACACCATCGTCTACTCCTTGTGGGGCGATATCCTGAATTACAACGGCGAAGCGCTGGCCTCTTACGATTTGCAGGAGCCGGAGTTCATCTCTGATTTATCCTATTCGGAGGACGGCACGGCGCTCAACGTTACCATTCGCGGCGCGGACGGAGAGACGGAACGGACGGAAAGCCTTGTGCTTTCCCAGAAGTAAAGGAGAGAACCGCGATGAAAAAACGTGTGATTGACATGACCAAAGATCCACGCCATGAGCAGTTTGAGTATTTCGCGTCCCTGAAGGACCCCTATGCGGGCGTGACCTGTCAGGTGGACATCACCGCTTTTATGGAGCGGCTTGCGCAAAGCGGCGCGCCGTTTTTCCTTGCGTTTACTTATGAGGTTCTGGCGGCGGCCAACGCCGTGCCGGAACTGCGGCGGCGGATCGAGGGCGATCGGGTGGTGGAATACGACGCATGCCGCTGCTCCTGCACCGTGGCAAAGCCGGACGGGTCTTATGCCTACTGTACGCTGGACGGGACGCTGCCTTGGGCGGAGTATCTGGCGCAGGGGCGAAAGGCTCTGGACGCGGCCCGGGACGGTGGGACGATGCGCGAGGACGGGGACAGCGGGGAATATTTTTTCATCTCCTGCGTCCCGTGGCTGCGGTATACGGACATGAAACAGCCGCTGCCGGAGCCTGCGTTTAGCAATGTGCGGCTGGCGTGGGGCAAGTACGCCACGGAAAACGGACGGACCACCCTTCCGGTGACGCTGGTGGCGCACCACGCGCTGGCGGATGGGATTCATCTGGGCGCGTTTTATCAGGAACTTGAAAAGTGTGTTTCCCAGAATCAGTAAGAAAAAGAGGAATGAAACATGGATCGCTGTGAGCGTGCAAACGACTATCATAAAAAGGGCTGTAACTGCTGTCAGGCAGTGCTGGCGGCTTTCTCCGACATAACGGGGCTGAGCGAGGCGGAGAGCCTTGCTATCGGCGGCGGCTTTGGCGGCGGCGCGGGAACGGGAGAACTGTGCGGTGCGATCACCGGGGCGGTAATGGCACTGTCCCAGATGTTTCCCGCCACGATTGAGGACCCTACGGCGGGGAAGAAACGGGCCGTGGGCCTTTCCCGGGAATTTCAGAAGCGGTTTTCCGAGAAGTTCGGACATCTGCGCTGTGCGAATCTGCTGGCGGAGAAGTATCAGCCTGACGACGCGACTCCCGCCGCCCAGCGTATGGAGTTGACAAATCACTGCGCGATTATGATCGTCACAGCGGTGGAAATCGTGGAGGAAATGCTGAACGACCGCTGATGGAGCGGAAAGTCCGGGCGCGGCGGAACGTGTTTCCGTCTCAACCCGATTCGGCTGGAAGAACGGCAATGCAAAAGTGTTAAAAGAATAGGAGCGAACCATGTCCTTTGCCCATTTACATGTTCATACGGAGTTCAGCCTGCTGGACGGTGCGTGCCGCATCAAAGAACTGCCCAGCGTGGTAAAGGCCATGGGCCAGACTGCCTGCGCCATCACGGATCACGGCGTGATGTACGGCGTGATTGACTTTTACCGCGCTTGTAAAGACGCGGGCGTGAAGCCCATCATCGGCTGTGAGGTCTATGTCACCCCAAGGGGGCGGACACGGTTTCAAAAGCAGCACGAATTCGATGCGGAGAGCCGCCATCTGGTGCTGCTGTGCGAAAATGAGGAAGGGTATCGCAACCTGAGCTACATGGTGTCCATGGCGTGGACCGAGGGCTTCTACATCAAACCCCGCATCGACATGGATCTGCTGAAAGCCCATTGCGGAGGGCTGATTGCCCTCAGCGCCTGTCTTGCCGGAGAGATTCCCCGGCGGCTGCGCAACGGGGAGTATGACACCGCCAAGGCCGTGGCGCTGGAGATGGCGGAACTTTTCGGGCCGGACCGTTTTTATCTGGAGGTGCAGGACCACGGCATCCCGGACCAGCAGACCGTGAATCGCGGGATTTTGAAACTGCACCGGGAGACGGGCCTGCCCATGGTCTGCACCAACGACGCTCACTATCTCCGTAAGGAGGACGCGGAGGCCCACGATGTTCTGCTGTGCATCCAGACGGGCAAGCAGCTGGCGGATGAAAACCGGATGCGCTATGAGCCACGAAACTTCTACCTCCGCTCGGAAGAGGAGATGCAGCAGTTCTTCGAGGGGTATGAGGGCGCGGTGGACAACACCGGAAAAATTGCCGAGATGTGCAATGTGGAGTTTGTCTTCGGCAAGTATCAGCTGCCGGAATTCAAGCTGCCGGAGGGGTACGACGCTTATACTTATCTAAAAGAACTGTGCGATCAAGGCTTTTCCAAGCGGTACGGCGGCGCCCACCCGGAGTACCGCGAACAGCTGACCTACGAGCAGGAAATGATCGAAAAGATGGGCTTTACAGACTACTTTCTGATCGTCTCCGACTTTGTGCGCTATGCCAAAAGCGTTGGAATCCCCGTGGGGCCGGGACGCGGCAGCGCCGCCGGAAGCATGGTGAGCTACTGCCTTGAGATCACGGACATCGAGCCGATGCGGTTCGGCTTGTATTTTGAACGGTTTTTGAACCCGGAGCGGGTCAGTATGCCGGATATTGACATGGACTTTGGCGATGTTCGCCGGGGCGAGGTGGTGGATTACGTCCGCCGTAAGTACGGCGACGACCACGTGGCCCAGATTGTGACCTTTGGCACGATGGCGGCCCGGGGCGTGATCCGAGACGTGGGGCGGGTGATGGGCCTGCCTTATGCGGACGTGGACGCCATCGCAAAACAGGTGCCAAACACCCTACACATTACGCTCAAGGACGCCTTGCGTCTTTCAAAGCCCCTCAGCGATCTCTATGAAGGCGATGCAAACGTGAAAGCGCTGATTGACACGGCGCAGAAGCTGGAGGGAATGCCCCGCAACGCCTCCACCCATGCCGCCGGCGTGGTCATCACGAAAAAGCCGGTGTACGAATATGTGCCGCTGGCGAAAAACGACGATGCGGTGGTCTGCCAGTACATTATGACCACGCTGGAAGAGCTGGGTCTTTTGAAAATGGACTTTCTGGGCCTGCGGAACCTGACCGTGCTGGACGATGCGGTGAAAATGGTTCAGGCGGAGCACCCCGGCTTCCGGTTGGAGGACATTCCCGAGGACGACCGGCCTACCTATGAGATGTTGGGACAGGGGAAGACCATCGGCGTGTTCCAGATGGAATCCACCGGCATGACCGGCGTGTGCGTGGGGCTGAAGCCCCGGAATCTGGAGGATATTTCCTCCATCATTGCCCTCTACCGTCCCGGCCCCATGGACTCGATTCCAAAGTTTATCGCTTGCGCACAGAATCCAAAGCTGATCTCCTATCTCCATCCAAGGCTGGAACCGATCCTGTCCATCACCTATGGCTGCATTTTGTATCAGGAGCAGGTTATTGAGATTTTCCGCCAGCTGGCGGGGTACTCTCTGGGTCAGGCGGACATGGTGCGCCGCGCCATTTCCAAAAAGAAAGCCGTCCAGATTGAGCGGGAAAAGGGCGCGTTTATCCATGGCGACGCAGAACGGAAAATTACGGGATGCGTGGCAAACGGCATCCCGGAGGCCACGGCGCAGGCCATCTATCAGGATATTTACGATTTTGCCAACTACGCCTTCAACAAGGCCCACTCCGTGGCCTACGGCGTGGTGGCGTATCAGACGGCGTATTTCAAGCGCCATTTCACCAAGGAGTATATGGCAGCGCTGCTGACCAGCGTGTTGGACAACTCCGCCAAGATCGCGGGGTATATCACGGAGTGCCGCGATTGGGGCATCCAGCTTCTGCCGCCGGATATCAACCGCTCCTGTGATGCGTTCACCGTGGAGGAGGGCGGCATTCGGTTTGGCCTTGCCGCGGTGAAAAACATTGGCCGGGGCTTTATACAGGCGGTGATGCGGGAGCGGCAGGAGCGGCCCTTTTCCTCACTGAACGATTTTTGCAGCCGGATGAACGGAAGCGAAATGAATAAGCGGGCAGTGGAGAACCTCATCCGTTCCGGCGCGTTTGACGGCTTCGGGGCGAGGCGCTCTCAGCTGATACGCGTGTTCGAGACGGTGATGGATTCCATCGCCAACGCCAGCCGCCAGAATGTGGAGGGGCAGATCGACTTCTTTTCCATGGCGGCGGGAGCCGGCGCGGAGCCGGAGCCGTCGAAAGAGGTGGATTTGCCGGATATCCCGGAATTCTCTCCGCAGGAACTGATGAACATGGAGAAGGAGATTACCGGACTTTATCTCTCCGGCCACCCCATGGATCAGTATCGTGAGGAGGTTAAACGGCTGAACGCACCTTCCATCGTCTCCATTTTGGATGATTTTTCGCAGGAGGGCGGTCCCACCCGCTTTTCTGACGGGCAGCGGGTTACGATTGCCGGAGTGGTGACCTCCAGCAAGACAAAAACCACCAAGAGCAACACCCTCATGGCCTACGTCACGGTGGAGGATGACACCGCCGCCATTGAGCTTTTGTGCTTTTCCCGGACGCTGGATGCCTGCGGCGCGTGCTTGCAGGAAAATCAGGCCGTGATTGTGAAGGGGAAGCTGTCTGTCCGGGACGAGAAAGCCCCCCAGATTATGTGCGATTCTGCCATGCCGCTAGATAGCGGTGTGCCGCTCCCGGCTTCCGCCGCCAACGACGGGAAACCAAAAGCGGCGGTGGATGGAAGCGTTCTCTACCTGAAATTTCCGGGGAAGGACAGCCCTCAGCTGCGCCATATGAAGCTGGTGTTCCAGATGTTCCCCGGGACCACGCCGGTGAAGCTGGTGATGGCGGACACCCGCAAGGTGTTCGGCACGCAGCTGCTGCTCCATCAGGCCCTTTTGCAGGAGGCGCGGGAGACGCTGGGCGAGGAAAATGTGGTGGTCAAATCGTGAGACAAGGTGAAATACCGTCCTGCTCCTTTCAAAAATTCACGGGCATTACCGCAGAGTCACAAGGCGTTCTTTGCGTGGTGTTGCCCAAGACAGTGCAATACGCGATTGATACAGCCGCATAAACAGCAGCTTATGTGATAAGAAGCCCGGCGCGGAAGGCTCCGCACCGGGCTTTTCTATGGGAAAATGCAGGTAATATGAGGACTTGTGGGAATCAGAGAGGTGAAATTCAAATATCCTCCGTCCGCTTGCCGTACTGAATATCCCGGATATCATAGGGGGATGTCTGGTAAACGTTGTAGTTCAGCCAGTTGGAGTACAGCAGGTTGGCGCAGGAGCGCCAAGTGACCTTGGGTGTTTGAGATGGATCGTCACCGGGGAAATAATGCTTGGGCAGTTGGATGGCGGTTCCGGTGGATACGTCCCGCTCGTATTCCCGTTTCAGCGTATCCCGGTCATACTCCGCGTGGCCCATCAGAAAAATCTGACGGCTCCCGTCGGTTTTCACCGCGTAGACTCCCGCCTCCGGCGAGGAGGCTAAAACCTTCAACTGCGGCACGGCTTCGATATCCTCCCGGTCTACGGTGGTGTGGCGGGAGTGAGGAACCTCAAACTGATCGTCAAAGCCCCGGAAAAGGATGAAGTTGGGGTCCTCCACTGTGTGCCGGAACACGCCGAACAGCTTTTCCGGCAGCGCCCGCTTGGGGATACCGTAATGGTAGTAAAGTCCCGCTTGCGCGCCCCAGCAGATGTGGAGCGTGGAGTGAACATGGGTCTTGCTCCACTCCATGATCTTGCACAGCTCCGGCCAGTAATCCACCTCTTCAAAGGGGAGATTCTCCACCGGCGCGCCGGTGATGACCAGTCCGTCAAAGGTTCGCTCCCGCACCTCGTCAAAGCTCTTGTAAAAAGCCAGCATGTGTTCCTGCGGGGTGTTTTTGGATACGTGCCCCACCGGGGCGATCAGCTCCATCTCGATCTGGAGCGGTGTGTTCCCCAGCACCCGGGCCAGCTGCGTTTCTGTATCCGCCTTCGTGGGCATCAGATTCAGCAGGAGGATTTGCAGGGGGCGAATATCCTGCGTGATCGCACGCGTTTCAGTCATGACAAAAATATTTTCCTGTGTGAGCGTGCTGGTGGCAGGCAGTTGATTTGGAATCTTAATAGGCAAAGCCGATAGCTCCTTTCAAAGCGGTGCGATGCGAAAATGCGGAGACAGCGCTCAACGCTTCACCTGATCCAGCGCCTGAGAGATATCGGCAATCAAGTCCTCCTTGCTCTCAAGGCCGCAGCTCATGCGGACAAGCCCTGCGGGAATGCCCGCGGCCAGTAGCTGCTCGTCGGTCATCTGGCGGTGGGTGGAGGTGGCGGGGTTGAGGCAGCAGGTGCGGGCGTCCGCCACATGGGTTTCGATGGCAGCCAGCTTCAAATGCTTCATGAATACCCCGGCGGCCTCTCGTCCGCCCTTCAGCTCAAAGGATACCACGCCGCAGGAGCCGTGAGGCAGATATTTTTCCGCAAGTGCGTGGTACTTATCCCCGGGCAGACCGCAATAGCTGACGGAGGCCACCTTGGGATGACTGTTCAAAAATTCCGCCACGGCCTGCCCGTTTTCACAGTGACGGGCCATACGGACGTGCAGGCTCTCAAGACCCAGATTCAGATAGAATGCGTGCTGGGGGGACTGGATAGAGCCGAAGTCCCGCATCAGCTGGGCGGTGCACTTGGTGATAAACGCACCCTCTTTTCCGAATTTCTCCGCATAGGTCACACCGTGATAGCTGTCGTCGGGCGTGCACAGACCGGGGAACTTCTCCGCATGGGCCAGCCAGTCGAATTTGCCGGAATCCACGATGGCTCCGCCCACGGCGGCGCCGTGGCCGTCCATATACTTGGTGGTGGAGTGAGTGACGATGTCCGCGCCCCACTCGAAGGGACGGCAGTTGATGGGCGTGGCAAAGGTGTTGTCCACCAGCAGAGGGACGCCGTGAGCATGTGCCGCGGCGGCGAAGCGCTCAATGTCGAATACGGTCAGCGCCGGATTTGCGATGGTTTCGCCAAAGACGCACTTTGTATTGGGGCGGAAAGCGGCCTCCAGCTCCTCGTCCGTGCAGTCCGGGGCGACAAAGGTGCATTTCACGCCCATTTTTGCCATGGTGACGGAGATCAAATTGAAGGTACCGCCGTAAATCGAGGAGGAGGCCACGATATGGTCCCCGCAGGAGGCAATGTTGAACAGGGCGAAGAAGTTTGCCGCCTGACCGGAGGAGGTAAGCATGGCCGCCGTGCCACCCTCCAACGCGGCAATTTTCGCCGCTACATAGTCGTTGGTTGGATTTTGCAGGCGGGTGTAGAAATAACCGTTGGCCTCCAGATCAAAGAGTTTGCCCATGTCTTCGGAGGTGGCGTACTTGAAGGTGGTGGACTGGACAATGGGAATCTGGCGGGGTTCGCCGTTGCCGGGCGTGTAGCCCCCTTGGACGCAGATGGTTTCGATTTTCTGATTGCTCATCGTGTTGAACTCCTTTCCGTTTGACACTTTGAGGCAAAAGAAAAAGACCCTCGCCTCAAAGCATCCTTTGAGACGAAAGTCACTGAAAACTTCCGCGGTACCACTCAAATTGCGTGCAAAAAACACGCCTCTCACAGGCTCCAACAAGCCCTCTGCCTTAACGCGGCGACACGGAAAGACCTATCCCTATACGGGTTCGCTCTTTCGGCTCGGGAGCCATAGGCATTGGAGACGTTTCCCTGCCGGCTTGCACCAACCGCCGGCTCTCTGAAAGGTCCGCGTCTCCGCCCTCTCCGTCACTGCCTTTTCATATTGGTGCTATTTTAGCATGGGTTTTTAAAAAGTCAAGAAGTTTTTGTGCGGGTTTGCGTCGTTTTGCGATGGAAAGACGAAAGAAGGCCCGCCTGCCCGCGAAAAACGGACATGCGGCGGCATTTACCCCCAAATCCTTGATTGACGGGGCGGGCGCTTTTGAAGTATAATGTTACAATTGATTTGATTTTACTGAGAAAACGGAGGAACCATCATGTGGATCGCGGAAAACTGGCGGGATTATGAATTGCTGGACTGCGGCGGCGGCGAAAAGCTGGAGCGCTGGGCAGGCCAGCTCTTGGCGCGCCCGGACCCTCAGGCCATCTGGGAGACGGACCACAGCGATCCCGGCTGGAAACGGGTGGGAGGACGGTATCTCCGCTCCCAAACCGGCGGCGGACACTGGGAAAAGGCAAAGCTTCCGGAGAGCTGGGAAATGCACTATGGAGACTTGACATTTCAGGTCAAGCCCATGAACTTTAAGCATACCGGGCTTTTTCCAGAGCAGGCCGTTAACTGGGACTTTGCGATGGAGAAGATCAAAAACGCAGGGCGGCCCATTCGGGTGCTGAACCTGTTCGCCTATACCGGCGGGGCCACGGTGGCCTGCGCCAAGGCGGGAGCCAGCGTGTGCCATGTGGACGCGGCGAAGGGCATGGTGGCCTGGGCCAAGGAGAACGCAAAACTCTCCGGCCTGGAAGATGCGCCTATCCGCTGGATCGTGGATGACTGCGGCAAATTTGTGGAGCGGGAAATCCGCCGGGGAAAGACCTACGACGCCATTATTATGGACCCGCCCTCTTACGGACGAGGCCCCGGCGGCGAAGTGTGGAAGCTGGAGGAGAATCTCTACGACTTTGTGAAGCTCTGCGTGGGCGTGCTGTCGGACAAGCCCTTGTTCGTGCTTATCAATTCCTATACCACCGGCCTTGCCCCGTCGGTGCTGGGATATCTGCTGGGAATTTTGGTGAAGGAAAAATACGGCGGCAAGTGCGCGTGGGACGAGCTGGGTCTGCCGGTGACAAAAACGGGAATGTGCCTGCCCTGCGGGGCGACGGGACGCTGGTTCAGCGAATAAGCGGCGGGAAGAAGTTTGAACAGGTTCAAACTTCGTTTCTTTGCGGTGCATTTTTCTCGCCGCTTCAGCGGCAGCCGAAAACGATACACATTATGGACATCCCTTTTCGTGGCCTTTTGTGCCTTGAAGCGAAGTGAAAGGAACAGTCATAGATATGTCAACGATTCTGGAAACGGAAAACCTTCAATACCTCTATCCGGCGGTGGAGGAGGGGGAGCAGGCCACGGTGGCCCTGCGTGGCGTGGATCTGAAGATCGAAAAAGGAACCTTCGTGGTAGTCTTAGGCCACAACGGGTCCGGGAAATCCACGCTGGCGAAGACCTTCAACGCCATTCTGCTGCCCGCCGCGGGCAGCGTGCGCGTGGAGGGAATGGACACCACCGACGAAGCGCGCCTGCTGGACATCCGCAGAAAGGTCGGGATGGTGTTTCAAAATCCCGATAACCAGATCGTCTCAAATGTGGTGGAAGAAGACGTGGCTTTCGCTCCGGAAAATCTGGGGGTTCCCACGGCCGAAATTCGCCGGCGGGTGGATACCGCTTTGGGCGCGGTGGGCATGGCGGAATTTGCCCAGCACGCGCCGCACCTGCTTTCCGGCGGGCAAAAGCAGCGCATTGCCATTGCGGGCGTGATCGCCATGGAGCCGGACTGCATCGTTTTGGACGAGGCCACCGCTATGCTGGACCCCACGGGACGGCAGGAGGTGTTGTCCACCGCTCACAGGCTGAACCGGGAGAAGGGCATCACCGTGGTGCTTATCACCCACCACATGAATGAGGCAGAGGACGCGGACCGCGTCGTCGTCATGGACAACGGCAAGGTCGCTATGGACGGCACCCCGCAGGAGATTTTTACCCGCGTGGAGGAACTGCGCAATCTGGGACTGACGGTGCCGGACACCGTGGATCTGCTGGACCGCCTGCGCAGGGACGGATTGGAGTTGCCGCTGGACGCGCTCACTGTGGATGCGTGCGCGGACGCGGTGGCAGCGGCGCTGCGATAAAACCAGACAGGAAGGAACAAGAGCATTGGAACCGATTTTACAGGTCAAGAACCTGACCCATACCTACGGTATCGGCACGCCCTTTGAGCGCAGCGCCGTGGAGGATATGAGCTTTGACGTGGCGGACGGGGAATTTTTGGGCGTTATCGGCCACACCGGCTCTGGAAAATCCACTCTTATTCAACATCTCAACGGCCTTTTGAAGCCCACCTCCGGGCAGATTTTGCTGTGCGGAAAGGACATCTGGGCCGCGCCGAAGAAAATCCGGGACGTGCGCTTTCGGGTGGGGCTGGTGTTCCAATATCCGGAGTATCAGCTCTTTGAGGAGACGGTCTATAAGGACATCGCCTTTGGCCCCATGAACATGGGAAAAACTGGGGAAGAATTGGACCGCTGCGTGCGGGAGGCCGCGCGCCTTGTGGGCATCCGGGACGATCAGATGGAAAAGTCTCCCTTTGAGCTTTCCGGCGGACAAAAGCGCCGGGTGGCGCTGGCGGGTGTGCTGGCGATGGAGCCGCAGGTGCTGATTTTGGACGAGCCCACGGCGGGCTTGGACCCGGCGGGCCGGGAAAATCTGCTGGCCAACATCCGGGACTATCACCGGAACAAAAACGGCACGGTCATCATGGTCAGCCACAGCATGGAAGAGGTGGCCCGAAATGTGGACCGCATCTTGGTGCTGAAGTCCGCCCATGTGCTGATGCAGGGGACGCCCAAGGAGGTCTTTTCCCGGGCGGATGAACTGCTCTCCGCTGGGCTGGACGTGCCCCAGATCACCCGCGTCGCCATGGCGCTGAAAGCGCGGGGACTTGCCGTGGACCCGGCGGTGTACACCGCCGAGGAGCTGGAACGGCAGTTGATGGCCCTGCGAAAGGGGGCGGCGGGATGCTGAAGGATATCACGCTGGGTCAGTATTTTCCCGGCGATACCATCGCCCACCGTCTGGACCCCAGAACAAAACTGCTGCTGGTGGTTTTGTATATCGTGGGCCTTTTCTGCGCGGACTCGGTTCTGACCTACGGGGTGATGATTGCCGCCTTTTTGATTTGCGCCCGGGTTTCCAAAGTTGGAGCCAGAGCGCTGGTGCGGGGACTGAAACCGGTACTGCTTATCATCCTTTTTACCGGCATTTTGAATCTGTTTTTTACCCCCGGCGACTATCTGTGGCAATTTGGATTCCTCCACATCTCCCGGCAGGGAATTGCGATGGCGGTGCGGATGGTGCTGCGAATCATGCTGCTGATTATGGGGACGTTCCTTCTGACATACACCACCAGCCCCATCCGCCTGACGGACGGGCTGGAACGGCTGCTGGGGGGCTTGAAAAAAATCCATGTGCCGGTTCACGAGCTGGCGATGATGATGTCCATCGCTCTGCGGTTTATCCCCACGCTGATTGAGGAGACGGACAAGATTATGTCCGCCCAGAAGGCGCGGGGCGCGGACTTTGAGAGCGGGAACCTGTTCCACAAGGCCAAAGCGCTGATCCCCATTCTGGTGCCGCTGTTTATCAGCGCGTTTCGCCGGGCGGACGAGCTGGCGGTGGCGATGGAGTGCCGCTGCTATCACGGCGGTGAGGGGCGGACAAAGCTGAACCCCTTGAAATACGCCGCGCGGGATTATTGGACGCTGGTCTGCGGCGTGGTAGTCACGGCGGGCGTGATTGCATTGGGACGGTTCGGATTTTAAAAACTGAGGTCGGAAAAGGGAGGTCTGCCGCATGAAGGACAGAAAGCTGCCGATGTGGATGCTATTGATTGCGGTGGCGCTGTGCGCCGCGCTGATTGGCGTGGTAATCTGGCAGGGGAGCAGACTGCGCGGCATGGGAATGACTGCGCCCGCCCTGTCTGCACAGACCTCATCCGGGGAGACGGGCGCTTCCGCCCTGTCTCCAAAAAGTATCTCTCAGCTGATAAAAACCTTTGATTTGGTGCCCGAGGGAAAGGACGAAGCGGGGGAAACGGTAACGGCGGACGTGTCCTTGACGCTGTGGGACGACCAGCCCGATGCGGCGGTGACGCTGTTGGTGACCCGGGGCGGCTCCGCCGCCTCTCAAACGCTGACCCGGAATTCCTCCGGCGTTTATAGCGGATCACTGACACTGCCTCTTTCATCACAGCAGGACGATCAGAGCATTGCCTTGTCGGCATTGGTGAAGGGCGGCGGCGTGTACGCGCAGGAGCGGCTGGGGGACTATCCCAACGCTCTGTTTATGCTGGCCTCCCTTCGGGTGGATGTGAAAGAGGGCGGTATGACCTATGTTCGCAAGGCGCTGCCGGCGCCGGGTGTGGGCCTGATGCGCATCAATGCGGACTGTCGCGTCTCCGTGCTGGACGGGAGCAAACCGGCGGAGGTTAAGAGCGCATCGTTCCGTTTGTACTGCAACGGTGAACGGATAAAGCAGCTTGCCGCCGTGGAGGATGAGACGGGACAGTACCTCTATGGCCCTCAGCCGTGGGACAATGCGCTGGTGTGTCAGAGCGGAGACGAAGTGTCCCTGACCTTTGCCTGCACCGGAGAGGACGGGCTTTCCTATGAATTTCCACTGGAATCCACCTCCATCACAGAACACGGGGGAAGCGTTCTCCCACAGAGCATTCCACCGATAGTTTCGTGAAGGAGGACGCCCGCGCGGCGGCTGTGTTTTTTACCAAACAGAAGGTGCCGCGTCTGCTGTGCGCGAAGTTCCTTTTTCGGCTGGAGTACCGCGCCTCCGCCGATCCAACACCGACTTGTCCCAAATAAGGAGTTTTGACTGCTATGCGCAACATTGCCCTGAAACTGATGTATAACGGCACCGCCTACCACGGGTGGCAGGTGCAGAAAAACGCCGTCTCCGTCTGCGGGACGCTGGAAAAAGCCTTGGCGGAGGTCTGTGGGGGGCCGGTGCATCTCACCGGCTGCGGCCGCACCGATGCGGGAGTCCACGCCGAGCGGTATGTCGCCAATTTCCGCACAGACAGCCGCATTCCAGTGGATCGGCTGCCCTTTGCTATCAACACCCACACGCCGGAGAGCATCGCCGTGAAAGAGGCGCTGGAAGTGGACCCGGATTTCAACGCCATCGGGTCCTGCATCAAAAAGGAATACACCTATCGCATTTACAACTCTGTTTTTAAAAACCCTTTTTATGTGAATCGGGCTTATTTTTACCCCAAGAAACTGGACGAGGAATTTCTGAACCGGGCGGCGGGAATGTTCGTGGGAACCCACGATTTTGCGGCGGTGAGGAGCGTGGGGACGGAGACGAGAACCACCGTTCGCACGATTTATTACTGCGATGTATCCCGCAGGGGGGACCTTTTGGAATTGAAGGTCTGCGCCGACGGCTTTTTGTATAATATGGTGCGTGCCATCACCGGAACGGTGCTGTACGCGGCGGAGGGGAAATTCACCCCGGAGGATATCCCCGCGATTTTGGAGGGACGGAACCGCAGCGCTGCGGGACCCACCGCGCCGCCGGGCGGATTGTACCTGACGAGACTTTGGTATGAGGATGAACAGCTCAATGGCTAATAGAACGAAAGATATTTGGAATGATGATGACGAGGAAGACCTTCCGATCAAACGCCACCGTCTGCGCAGCTTCCTGATCTTTTTCCTGTTGCTTCTGGCGGTGCTGCTGGTGGTTCTTGCCGCCGCATGGAGGGACGGTACGGGGCTGGACGCTCTGCACCGTTACTTTGCCTATGGCAAAAGCGAGGGAGACGGGTCCACAGGATACGTTTACGACGCGTCCTCCAGCAACCGCTTTGCAAAACTGGGGAATACGCTGGTGGTACTGTCGGACACGGCACTGTCTCTGGTGGACGGAAACGGAAATACGCTCTGGTCTGCCTCTGTGAAAATGGAATCCCCGGCATTAAGCGCCGTGGGGGACCGGGCTGTGGCCTACGATGTGGGCGGTACGCAGCTGTATGTGCTGGATCAAGCGGGGCTTGTTTATCAGGTGAGCGCCGACGAGACAGAGCCGTATCTCTCCGCAACCCTGAACAGCAGCGGCGAGCTGGCGGTGACTGCCCGAAAGCAGAACTATAAGGCGGCTGTCTCCGTCTATGATTCGGCTGGAAATCCGCTGTTTGCCTTCAACTCCTCCGAGCGTTTTGTTTCCAACGCCTATGCGACCGACGACGGAAAGTATCTGGCGGCAGTGACGCTGGGCCAGTCCGGCGGGGCGTTTGCATCCAATGTGGTGCTTTATGATCTGACGGCTACCGATCCGGTGGCATCTTGGCCCGTGGGCAGCGGCATGTGCTACGATATGGGAGCCGTGGGCGGCAGCCTCACCATGGTCTGCGACGACGGACTGTACTTCAGTGCTTCAGACCGGGAGCTGTCGGCCTCGTATTCCTATGGAGGGTCCTATCTGCGGGAGTACGATCTTCAGGGCGAGAACTATGCGGTGCTGCTGCTGAACCGCTATCAGTCCGGAAGCGTGGCCCGACTGGTGACGGTGGGGGCCGACGGACAGGAGATCGCCTCGCTCGATGTCAGTGAGGAAGTTTTGAGTATCTCCGCCTCCGGGCGGTATATTGCGGTGCTGTATGCCGACAAGCTGGCGATCTACACACCCCAGCTGGAGCAGTATGCCTCCCTCACGGGAACGGATTATGCCCGGGAAGCACTGGTGGGAAGTGACGGGTCCGCTCTGCTGATGGCATCGGAGAAAGCAGTGAGATTTTTGCCATGAACGTGCATTTTTGGACGATATTTCAGCTGAATTCACAAATTATTTACGGGTGGGGAGGTAGGCAAACATGCAAACAGCTGTTATAATAGACTGTATTGTCGCAGCTGTGCTGCTGGGCTTCTTGATTTATGGGGCATGGCGCGGCCTGTTTCGAGCGGTTGCGGGGCTGCTGATGGTGATCCTCGCCCTGACGGGAGCCATGTTTGTTGCCCGGGAGCTGACCCCGATTGCCACGAATCTGCTTCGCCCCGTGATTGAAAATACTGTCACGCAGCGGGTGGACGACGCCATGAACGGCAGCGCGCCCTCGCAGGGAGGCGAAGAGACTGTGGTTCCCATGCAGCCGGAGATCAGTCCGCCTTCTTCGGAGGCTTCGTCGCCGTCCGGTTCCGCCGGTTCCGCCAGTGCGGCGGATTCCTCCGGTGCTTTGGGTGACAGCGGCGCGCAGACCCGCCTGCAGGCGGGAGAGCTGCTGAAGCTGATGGGCTGGGACGATACCCTGACGAAATCCCTTTCGGACCGGGCGGAGGAAAAGGTCCGGGACACCGGCGTTTCCCTCGCCATGGCCGTGGTGGACAGTGTGATGGAGTCCTTCGTGTACATGGTTTTGTTTGCCCTGTCCTTTGCGGTGCTGTCGCTCCTGCTCCACTTGGTGGCAAGGGCGCTGGATATCGCGATGAAGCTGCCGGGCGTTCACCTGCTGAATGGATTGGGCGGCGCTGTGGTGGGTCTGATTCAGGGAGTGCTGCTGATCTTCCTGGCGATTTGGCTGCTGCGCTGTCTGCGCGTCTCTTTCGACACGGAGATCGTGGCCCAGACCCGGTTACTGAGTTTTTTCACAAGCCACAGTCCTTTGGACTTGCTTTTCTATTGACTTTCCGCGCAGTGACTGCGCACGGCGTCCCGGACGCCCACTGTAATTCTGGAGGTATACGATGCAACCGAAACTTTGCTCAAGATGCAAAAAAAATGTGGCCGTGGTGTTCATCTCCCGGCTGGACGGCGAGAACACCGTGAACGAGGGCCTGTGCCTGAAGTGCGCGAAGGAACTGGGCTTGCCTCAGGTGGACGATATGATGAAGCGGATGGGGATCTCCGACGACGATTTGGACACGCTGAACAATGAGATGCTTCAGGCGTTTGACGGCGTGGAGAACGTGGAGGATCTGCCCAAGGAGGAAGATCCGGACACGGATGAGGAAGAGGGCAAAACTGCCACCTTCCCGTTTTTGAACCGTCTGTTCAATGGCGACTCCTCGTCCCGGAACGATGAGCAGTCCGAGGGCAGTTCTGCCCGGGCGGACCGGGACAAGGAACACAAGGGCGACAAAAAGCGCAAGTATCTGGAGAGCTATTGCCTGAATCTGACGGAGCGGGCCAAAAACGGCAAGCTGGACCCGGTGATCGGCCGGGAACAGGAGATTGAGCGGGTGATCCAGATTCTGAATCGCCGCCAGAAGAACAATCCCTGCCTGATCGGCGAGCCGGGCGTTGGCAAGACCGCCATTGCCGAGGGCTTGGCCCAGCGCATTTCCGCGGGGCAGGTTCCCTTTAAGCTGCGGGAGAAGGAGGTCTATCTGCTGGACCTGACCGCCTTGGTGGCGGGTACGCAGTTCCGTGGCCAGTTTGAGTCCCGGATGAAGGGCTTGATTGACGAAGTAAAGCGGCTGGGGAACATCATCCTCATGATCGACGAGGTTCACACCATCGTGGGCGCGGGGGATGCGGAGGGCAGCATGAATGCCGCCAACATTTTGAAGCCCGCCCTTTCCCGGGGCGAGATTCAGGTGATTGGAGCCACCACCTTTACCGAGTACCGCAAGTCCATCGAAAAGGACACGGCGCTGGAGCGGCGCTTCCAGCCGGTGACGGTGAACGAGCCGTCTATCGAGGATTCCATCCAGATTTTGAAGGGGCTTGCTCCGAAGTATGAGGCGTTCCACGGCGTGAAACTCAGCGACGGCATTCTGCGTCAGGCGGTGCTGCTCTCCGAGCGGTATATTACGGACCGTTTCCTGCCGGACAAGGCCATCGACCTGATTGACGAGGCCTGTTCCGATCTGAATTTGAAAGACCCGAACATCTCCCGCCGCATGGAGATTCAGCGGGAGCTGGAGGACTATGAAAAGGAAAACGCCATGCTGGAGGAGCTGGCCGCCGATGACGGCGCGGAGCCAGACTATGAGCGGATGGCGTTTTTGAAGAGCAAGCGTGCGCAGCTGGGCTCTGAGCTGCAGGTTCTGCTGGACAAGGGCGACCCTCAGCTTGCCATGGAAAATCTGGCCCATGTCATTGAACTATGGACGAAAATTCCCGCCTCCCGCATCCGGGAGCAGGAGTTCCAGCGCTTGAGCCAGTTGGATAGCCGTCTGAAATCCCACATCGTGGGACAAGACGCCGCGGTGGAGTCCGTCACTGCCGCTGTGCGGCGGAACCGAGTGGGCATCAGCCCCAAGCGCAAGCCCGTCAGTTTTATCTTTGTCGGTCCCACGGGCGTGGGAAAGACGGAGTTGGTGAAGCAGCTGGCGACCGACCTGTTCAACACGCCGGACAGCCTGATCCGGCTGGATATGTCCGAGTTTATGGAAAAGCACTCCGTCTCCCGCATTGTGGG
>JABNAD010000286.1_pt1 | contig 36541 bp, 49 predicted proteins | sample 7240381 | NCBI WGS metagenome assembly JABNAD01 (sample SAMN11332834, study PRJNA596920) | anaerobic digester metagenome | biome: digested sludge; isolation source: digested sewage sludge-derived enrichment culture grown on H2/CO2 | place: Germany: Goettingen
CGTGTGTCGCAAGGCGTACGGGTTCGACTCCCGTCTCTCGCACCATTTAGAATTTACAAAAACGGCATGAGATGGCCGTTTTTTTTATGTCCAAAAGCTAGTTTTGGTCATTTGACATATGAATTGACATATTTTTCAAATTTCTCTGCTCCTGACTTTCTCATTCCATCGGTTACGAACGCATACTGATCCAGGGTAAAGACTGCAGAATGATGGCCTAAACTCTCCTGCACGGTTTTAATATCAATGCCAGCCTGGATGGATAAAATCGCATAGGTGTGTCTGAGATCGTGGACTCGAAGTTTTTCAAATTCGGTGCCATTGACAATTCGCTTAAGATTACTGTAAACTGCTTTTTTGTCACAAGGATCGCCGTTGTCCTCTGTAAACACAAAGTTGTGCTCATTATAAAAAGCATTTCCTGTCAGTAATTTGTATTCGGCTTGTCGTTTTTTCTGAGCCTTGATAATTTGGATTGCGGTATCTGTAAGTGTGACTGTTCTGACTTTATCGTGCTTTGGCGATCCGAAAGAAACCGGCTTTGTTGATACTAATTGTCGGTCAATCAGGATCTTCTTGTTATCCAGATCGACCCGATCATAAGTTAAACCTGCCAATTCACTTATCCTGAGACCGGTCACCAGTAAGAATTTAAAAACTCCTTCATGGCGCTTACCAGCGATCTTTTCCATAAATGATTTTAGATCATCCTCAGTTAGTGGGAATATTTCAGGTTTAACGGACTTTGGGAGCGTTATGCTGGTTGAGGGGTTACTGTTAATTAAACCGGCTTTTAGGGCGTCGTCAAAGCATTTATGGAGTGTCCAATGAATGTTTTTGACTGTCTTTGGTGAGAGTTCTTTTTTGGTGAACAGCATCGTGCAAAACTTCTGGATATCCCGCTGCTCAATACTCTGGATCCTTTTATTTCCAAGGGCAGGAATGACATGACTATTCATATGATAAAGATAGTTCTTTTTTGATGATTCTTTTATGCCGATCAGATAGCCGTCCTTCCAGTCTTCAATCCATTGCGATAGAAGTGTTTTATCTGATTTGACATAAGATCCATCCTCAATCACCGATACCAGGTCATAAGCCTTTTGTCGGCATTCTTTACTAGTTTTTCCATAAACCGTTTTGTATTTTCCATCGGGCGTTCGGATTTGAGAACCGTAACGGCCATCTTTACGCTTGCTTATTTTCATTGCGATCTCCTTTTCAATTATAATTTATTTGGCAGAGGTTGTAACGCTGCCTGACATATTCAACCGGAACCCCATATTTTTCAGATAATTCCCATTCATTCAAACGCTCCAGATCACATTCAAAATAGGCATTGGGCATGATAAAATAAAGAGCAAAAGCATCTGCCTGGGCTTCATACTTGCTTTTTGTATATTTGTCTATACGATAGACATCATAGTGGTTGCATAGTATATGACCCAGCTCATGGGACAAACAAAAACGAGTGTGGGAATCGCAAATGTTTGGAACAAAAACTGTGGTGCTTAGAATAAAAGATGCCTTTGATTTTTTTGAAATGCTAATATCATAACCACGATCAATGATGATCTGTTCAATTTTCCAGATTGGGATGGGGAAGGTAGAGAGTTTATATTTTTGGTGTAGAAAAATAGATTTCATCCGTTGCGTATTATACATAAACAAGCCTCCTACAAAAAGAACGTTTGTTTATTTTAACACAGAATTGGAACGGGTGTTCTATGAAATGGGGTAAAAATTTGTTTATAGAAATAATTTTATATTTTGAAAGAGTAATATATGGAAAAGTTTGACATATGTTAAAGAATAGGGTTGAAGAAAATAGATTTAGAAGATGATCAAAGGGAGTCAATATGTTCTCCCTTTGATCGTAAAAAGAAAAATCAGTTAAAATCGACAGCGTGTAGACTGGATATAAGAATTGTATCACCGGTTTCCAGTGAGACTTTTACTTTTGAAATAGCATAATCACCAATACCGAGTATTTCATTTATTTTTAAATGTCCTGAACTCGAATAGACTACAAAATTCCCGGATCCGGACGTGGCCGAAGCTATGTAAGTGCCTGGAGAAATATCCAAACCGACTTCAAAAGAACCTGAAGGCAACGAATTTCTCAGGGATCGTCCTGCCGGGGTAAAGATAACATTTTCCAAACCAGAGATGCGGATTGAGTCACCATCTGAAATTGTTGTTTCGATCAATGGATTGCCATAAGAGCCATCTCCTAAAATTTCATTTGTTTTCAATCGCCCTTCTTTTGAATAAATGGCAAAATTACCGGATCCGCCACTAGCGGTAATCGAATAACGCCCCGGCTGAATATCAACACCGGCGGTCCATGTGCCGCTGAATAGTTCGCCATATTCTGCAGGGTTAAACGGATTCGTTGGAGTCACAAAAGCGTTGGTTGTTTTACCAGGGGCACCGGTACCTTTGGGTAGGATTTTGATTTCGATTCCTTCCAAACGGTAACCATAACCAGCTGTTCCGGAATCGGCTCCATTTTGAGCCCAGCCCATCCAGCCAACATTCTGAGCATGGACCCGGTACCAAACATCATAATTTACAGAATCAGTTCCAGTTAAGCGGATCCGGATTGCTTCCAGTCGTAAACCCTCGCCGGATGTGCCGCTCATATCACCATTGGTCTTGAAATCCTGCCATCCATAGTTTTGGACATGGGTGGCATATTCAATACCGAGATTGGTATTGTTGACAGTCTCAATCCTGATTCCCTCGAGTCTTAAACTCATGCCGGATGTTCCGGACATATCGCCATCAAATTTCCAGGATTGCCAGCCCTCATTCTGGACATGGGTTTGGTACTTCACATTTTGGGTTGCATCGGTTGTTAGTTCTTCAGCAAAGACGCTGGGTGACAACAGTAAGCAAAATAACAGGTAGATCGCAAATAGATTGAATATGCTTTTCTTCATGAGTTCCCCCTTCAAAGTATAACTAAATTTTTTCTAATCAATTTTAACATTAGTTGGAAGCTTCTAAAGTTGGTAATGTCTTTTTAATCATTTGACTTTCTCGAAACTGTTCGGCTTCAGGCGTTTTGATAAAATCTACAGTTTTATCAAAGTTCTTTTTAATAACAGCTTCTATTTCTTCAAGTGTCACATGGAAAAATTCACGACGTTGGTTTATCATATTTACTTTTTTGTGTTCAAAGGCTTGGTGCAATGCATTTTCGAGCTTTGGTGCATCGTCAGAAAAAATCATTGCATGTAAATCAAAATTGAAAGGCACAGAAGCATCACCCAATTCATTAACTCGATCTAAAGGTTCTAGTCTTCGAGTCATGCCAATTTTATAAACATTCTCGCCAAAAGAGCCAATATTCGAAATGATGTAAACATAGCCTGCTCTTTTGTTGGCTTCTCTATAATCTATATCCTTTATTGATATATCAATGTCAGTTAATTTATCTAAAATTTCTTGTTTCTTTGCAATCAAATCAGCACTTTCACCAGAATTTTGAATCTGTTCATCAATTTTTTGAAGTGCGTTTTTATAATGGCTCTGCTCTTTAAGGATGTTTTTTCTGGCTTCTTCCAATTCCTTCTGTAATTTTGCTTCTTCTCTCAAAGCTTCACGCTCAGCCTTGGCTGCTTCTTTTTCTTCCTGCTTCTTTATTGCGTATTCATGACATAAATTAAGCTCTTCAATTTTACAATCATAATAATCGTTGGTGATACGGATGCTCATTGCTTTGTTAAGTTTTTCAATTGATTCTCTGGATTTTTGAATTCTCTTTTTTATAATTTCGATATTATTAAATTTCACACCGCTTATGGCAGCATCACATTCGTTGTTAAATGAACGAATCGCATGTTTAACCGTATCGCCAACCATTTTTTGGCCCTTTTTCAAATTACCGTCGAGCGACATTGTTGTGGTGTATGTTGCAGCAAGATCAAGCTTTATCATTTGTTTTTGGCTATATCGATTATCATTTATTCGATCTTTATATTCTTCAGAAGACATCAAATTGTAAATTGGCGTATATATAGCAAAACTCTGATAAAGGATTTCATCATCAAGCTGGATGAGATCTGCTTTTTTTGCCTCTATCTGTTTATTGAGGTCGCCGATAGTATTTAGAATAGTGGATTTTTCTGTGTTTAATCTATGAATGTCATTCTGCAAATCATCACGTTGTTGTTCCAGGTCAATGATTATGGCCCGGAGCTTTTCAAGGTTACTCATTTCAGGTGAAAGCATGGACTCGAGTCTTTTTTTGTCTTCTAAAGCTTCATCCAGCAGAATTTTCGATTTTTCAGCTTCATCTTTAAACTGTTTCCCTTTGAACACATCAGTAATAGCCATTTCAACCTCCATCAAACATAAAATAGTTATAAAAAAACAGACTCTAATAAAGCCTGTTCTTAAATGTCACTTTTCTTCTTTCGCTGTTCTTGATTATATGCTGCAAAATTCAATGCTTCATCAATGACTTCATCCGAGAAGTCCATAAATTTCTCAACTTTTTTCTTTTTCTTTTCCAGCTTTTCTTTGTATTCATCCATGATGGCCAGTTTCTGCTCTTCATCAATATTTTCATATTGGTAGAACATGGAATCACCGCTGAGGGTTTTAAGGAAGTTTAACCATTTAGTTTCCACATCGAGTTCGTCATGAAGATCCTGGTCCACGTTGCGCACAGGGGTTTGATCATCTGTCTTTCCAAGTAAATAATCTAATGATACTTTAAAATAATCTGAGATGATATCCAAAGTGTCAAGGTCTGGTTCTCGTTTGCCGGTTTCGTATTGTGAAATGTTGTTTTTCGATTTATTTAGAAGATTGCCTAATTCTTCTTGGGTCATATCATTTTCTAATCTAATTGACTTCAATCTATCCCCAAATTTCATATAGTGATCTCCTTTTTAATGTGATTAATTCTATTTTATACACAAAATGGTTATATGTAAATATAGTTAACAAAAAGATTACTTTGCTCTTGACAAGTAACCAAAATGGGTATATCATGTAAGTAATCAATACGGTTACAGATTGGAGGTGATGAAATGGGAAAAGTTAGAGAACTTCGTCAAAAATATGGTTATACCCAAGATTATATGGCTGAAAGAATGGGATTAAGAAGCAAGAATGCATATAGTTTAAAAGAAAGAGGCGAGAGAAAGTTTTCGCTTGATGAAGCTAATGTAATTTCATTGATCTTTAAAATGCCGATCGAACAGATTTTTTTTGATAACGAAGTAACCAAATAGATTACTTGGTGAAAATCAAAGAAAAAAAGTCAGGAGTGAAATAAATGGGAGGTATATACATGAAACGAAAGCAAAAGAAAGTCTGGGCATACCTTGATGGCAAGAAGCTGGTTGAAGTGATCCAGGCAGCACTGGATAACAACATGACCGTTGATGAATGCAAAAAGCTGTTGATCAAAGAAAACCCGGGCCATGAAGTGACGTTTAAGGTGATGTAATGAAAACCATCATCGAATTCGTCACTGAACAACGGCCTGAGTTGAAAAAAGTAATTCTGGTTACATTCAGTTGTCCATCCAGCTATGGCCATGACTATGGTTATGCATGGGGAAGACCAGCCTACTGCAACGGCGGCCGGCCGAGGAATGGGGAAAATGTGTGCTTAAAGTGTTGGTGCAGACCTATTGAGGATTTTGAAAGAAAGAATTAAGCGGGGGATATGCGGAAAGAAAAAGAAAAGTCAGGGAAAACATTTCTTACAAAAATTTTAATACGAAAGGGAAAAAAATGACATGAACGAAAGATGCAAAGGGGTGTTAAAGACGTTCAGAGAACGTGCAGGATATACCCAGGAAGAAGCGGCCAATGAATTATGTTTGTCAGTTCATACGCTGTCAAATTATGAGTCGTATTCCTTAGAGGTGCGTAAAAACCTGCCCCCAGAGGAAATGATCTTGAGAATGTCAGAGCTTTACCAAAGCGATTTTATGAAAATTCTTTTTCTAAATGAAACAGAAATGCAAGAACACAGAGCACGCCGTTAAATTACTTGTCAATAAGCTTAATGATTACCAGGATGATGTGAAAAAGCATGCATTGGAAGATGCCATCATGAACAGCTGGAAATCTGTTTATCCTGAGAATGGAAAACACAATAAGCAGGACAATAAAAAACCAGAGACAGGCAATCAATTTTTGAAGATGCTTGCTGATATGGAGGAGTGAATGAATAAAAAAGAAGCAATAATGATCCTGGCCGTTTTAAAAGCGGCTTATCCTGCCGGTTATCGGGATATGAGCCAGGAAGATAATATAACACTTGTGAATTTATGGGCAAGAGTGTTTGCCGATTGGTCTTATGAGGACGTCAATAATGCGGTTGATGCCGTCATCGTGACAAATAAAACCAATTTCCCGCCATCCCCGGGACTGGTCATGGATCGATTAATTAAAAATACATCAGCGCCTGAAATGACAGAAATGGAAGCCTGGGGGCTGGTTTATAAAGCGATCAAGAATTCAGCCTGGCATGCGGAAGAAGAATTTAGGAAGCTGCCACGGACCATCCAGTGTTCGGTGTCACCTGAATTACTTCAGAGCTGGGCAAGTATGCCGCCGGATACGGTGCAGAGTGTGATCCAGTCAAACTTTATGCGGACGTTTAGATCTAAAAAAGAACAGCAGCATGAACTAAAGGCGTTACCGGAATCGGTTAAAAATACGATTTTGGAGCTGAGTGAAGGGATGGGGGCATGAAATGACAATAGGCGAATTAATTAAAAAAGAGCGTGAGCGGTGTGGATGGTCTCAAACAGAGTTGTCGAAAAAATCAGGGATTTCAAGCCGGAGTATTGGGCATTATGAGCATGGGCAGCGGGATCCGCAGATGATCACGCTGGGGAAGATCCTTGGAGCTATGGGGATTAGAATTGAATTTTTGAGGATGGATAAAAGAAATGAATAAATACAGAAAACTGCAGACGGTCAAACATGCTCTTCAGTATTACATTAGCAGACCAGGAGCAGATCCAAAGGATATTGAACAAGAAACGGCGTTGCTGGAAAAAATAAAAGAAGAAATCAGGAATATAAAAAAGAATTGGTATGGAGGGAATAAATGAATAGTTTTAGTAATGGTGTATACTCGTTCTTCATCCCCGGGAAGCTTCCAGGTCTGAATGAATATACCCGGGCCAACCGGACCCACCGCCAAAAAGGCGCAAAGCTTAAAGATGAAACGGATCAATACGTCGCATATTGTGCGATGAATAAGCTTAGGGGCCTTGTTATCAAAAACCCGGTGCACATCAAATATACCTGGGTTGAGGAAAATCAAAAGCGGGATCTGGATAATATCGCTTTTGCCAAGAAATTCATCCAGGATGCGCTGGTTAAGCTTGGTGTGCTGGAAAATGATGGGTGGAAGAATATCACTGGGTTTGAGGATCATTTTGAGGTGAATAAGAAAGAGCCCGGGGTATTGGTGGAGATCGTGGAGGTGGAATCATGAGTTTTTACAGAGATACCTTGCGGACGGCCCGAAAAGAGCATAAGTGCAATTTATGTGGGGTGATTATCCGGAAGGGTGAGAAGTATCACGATAAAGCCGGGAACGAGTTTGGAGATATATTTTGTGTAAAAGAGTGTGAAAAATGCCAATTGGTGCTTGATGAGTTTTGCAGCTCTGACCATTATGATCGATCAGAAGGTTACTGCGAAGAGTGGATTCAAAGCTGGTGGATGGATGAGAAATGTTTTGCATGCAAGCATAGATATCCAGTGTGCAAACCAGACGCAAGCTGCGGTGATCCTAAAACATGTAGCGAAATTAATAAGTATGACCGGTGTACCGGCGGCGATACTTGCGATGAAATGACCCATTTTTGCAGATGCGAAAAGTATGAGGTGGACGATGATCAGCGAATTGCGAAAAATCCATAACAGAAAATACTGGCAGAATGACAGGATGGAAGGTTTGCCTATCGAATCAAAAGAGTTTGAGAAACATGCAAGGTTTCTGGTATTTGAGGATTACATGGCTATTACCACGAAAGGAAACGGTGTATTGATCGGAGATATGGATAAGCTTGAAAAACTCTTTAAAGAGGCGTTGAGCGTCATAGAAATTTACAGGAGGGATGAGAAATGAATTTATCAGAGAAAATAATTTCAGAAATTGAAAAAAGAAAAATAAAGCAGTCTGATTTGGCCAGACTCATTGGCGTTGACTCGACGGTTGTCAGTAGCATAATCAAGGGCAGAAGGGTTGGGAATCTGACGATCAGCAGATTAGTCAAAGCGCTTGGACCTGAATATGAACAATACTATGAATATCAGACGTGCGAGATTTGCGGTAAAAAGTTTTTGCCGAAAAATAACAGAATAAAAACCTGTTCTGTGGAATGTTCAAGGCTTAATGTCAATAAAATCTGTGCCAAGTGGGCAAAATCAAATCGCAGCCGGAATATTGCCAAGGATACGGACGCCCAACGGTTTGGGTGGGGCGCTAAAGTTAAAGGGCCGGCAGTAAGCGTTGCCGAGTATAACAGCGTCGCCCGGAAAGAGCATGGAAGTTATGGCCAACGTGGAGCGGCCGAACGACTGGCCCAAAGCGGGACGATGCGGGAAAGTATGGGGTTGTGATGAAATTGAAATGCGATAGTTGTTGGAATTATGGTGGCATTAATATTTACTTTTGCATGTTTGTTTGCGGGAAGGGAAGCAATGAGAATTCTAAGAGTTTTTCCAAAAAGAACAAGTTATACACCGGATGATCCGCTTGTATATTGCGCTGATGGAATAAAACAAGTGCCAATGCTGGGGTTATTCCCTGAATTTGATGAAGTCCATATTTCTTGCATCTTTACGTGGGACAAAGAATTTTGTGAGGAATTAGCATGGCAATTTAAGCAATTCCAGGATAAACCAGTAAAACTGGGTGGACCGGCTTTCAAATCACCAACAGTTGGATTTGAGCAAGGTTTGTATATCAAAGAGAATATCATCTTTACATCCAGAGGGTGCAATAACAACTGCCCATGGTGCATCGTTCCGAAAATTGAAGGCAAGCTCAAAGAGCTGCCAATATGTCAGGGAAATATAATTCAGGATAATAATTTTTTACAGACATCAAGGCATCATAAAGACCAAATATTTGAAATGCTGAAAACTCAAAAGCGGATTCAGTTCAAAGGTGGTTTGGAATCAGATCTCATTGATGATCATTTTGTTGAGAACGTGCGAGGATTAAAAATTGATGAATTGTGGCTTGCATGCGACACAGATGGTTCATTGAAAAATCTGGAAATAGCTGCAACGAAATTAGCAAAAGCCGGATTCAGCAGAGAAAAATTAAAATGCTATGCCCTAATCGATGGCGACTTGAGTAAAAACGAGGAACGGCTTCAAAAAATTTGGCACGCCGGGGCTATGCCGTTTGCTCAGCTGTATCGAGACTTCACGGATAAAAAAACGAAATATTCAAAAGAAGTGGAAAAGTTTGCGAGATCATGGCAGCGGCCGGCTTGCATCAATATGCACATGAAAAACGGAACTGATTTTAGGAATTATGGGGTGTGATGTGTGACTTATGGGAAAAGTAAAATTCAAACACGAATCAGGCATGGAGCCCTATTTGATCCACAATGGCAAGCGCTACCAGGTGCATCAGATAGAATTTGATGATGGGTGGGGGTATCAGTTGCAATCAACCGATCAGTGGATTAAGTTGAAAAAATCAATAAGCCCCAATTTGCTGGTACAACGATTTTTAAAAGGCAAGCGGTATCAAATTGGACCGATCGGATATCTATACAATGCATATTTCTACGATGGTTTATTGTTTGGCGCAAATGATCGTGAAGGGGTGGTGAAAATAATGCCAATGCCGGTTTGTTTATCAAAAACGTTTAAGCGGCAACTGGATTGTATAAAATTTGCAGAAAAGTACATCGAAGAAAATTATATGGATCAGCAGGTGAGTTTTCAGGCATAAAAAAAGGAGCTTTCGCCCCAAGTTGCTCATGAAATAATTTTAACATGGGGGGAAGCGAATGTCAAAAGGGAAAACAATTTGCAGGCCGAAAGATAAAGTCAAAGATGAAATACTGAGAGGGTACGAGTACCAGCTTGAAATTGCCGATAGCTTGGAAAGAGAACTTGAAAAGCGAATGGCCAAAGCCACAAAAACAACCAGTATTATTTCAGATATGCCCAGGGGCGGGGAAAGTTTGGATGCAGGGGATCATATTGCGGACTGGGAACCCCTGCAGAAACAGATCCGGGTGGAGATTGAAGAATGTGTCAGGGAGCGGCTGAGAATTAAAGCTTTTCTGGACACTGTGAGAATGCCGAAATTGAGGACGGTATTGCAGCTGACCTATATAGAATGTTTGGATGTGGATGAAATTGCGGCCAGAATGGATTATTGTTCACGGCAGATCCAACGGCTACAGGATCAGGCGCTGGAGCATGTGAAAATTTGATGTCGTGGAATGTCGGGGGAATAGGGGTTATAATTTAAAATGTGGAAGTTTCCGAATTGAGCCACATTTTATTGCAAATGAACTCACATAGGTTTATAATGATGGAAAACCGTGTGAGGTGAAATATTGGATGCAATCATAAATTGGTTTTTAGATCCAAATAACAATGTGAAAATTGTTGTGGCAATTATAGCATTTGTCGGAGTAATATGTACAATTATTGCTAATTTTATGCTTGGGAAAAGCAACATAAAAGCAAATGTAGTTTCACAAGCAAGAGTTAAATGGATACAAGATATTAAAGGATTTTTGAGCGAATATATTTCAATAGCTTTGAATATGAAACACTATATATCAGTTTGGAAAAGCGACAAAGAAAATAAAGATAAATCAAACGATGATTTTAAATATTACAATGACAAGGTTGCTCGATTTCAAACTCTTCAACAATTGTTAATTCTTAATCTTGGGCCAGAAACAATAAAAGATGAGTTTAATAATGAGGATTTTATTAAAAGAATAAATCAAGTTGCAAAAAATGTTGATTTTGTAATAAAAACATATGATGGAGCAGAAGATAAGAGAGATGATGAAGAATTCGAAAAATGCATAAATTGTTTGTCAAATTATGGAAGGAATTATTTCAAAAAAGCCTGCAAATAAAAAGTCAATAGGAAATTGAGAGCTTTGTAAAAAAAAGTATATTCAAGAAATAAGCACGACAAAAAGACCAGCAAATATCGTTGGTCTGAAGATTAGGAAATCTGTGGTAAGTGTTACGAAAGAGACAGCAGGTATTCTTTTACTCTACCATAGTAGATACGCAGAAACTTATTAGCGCCTGCAGTCATGTAAACATAGTAAGGTTTACCCTGAGCACGTTTCTTGTCGAGAAACTGATAAACAGCATCATCTTGTGGCTTGGTTTTGATAAGAGCATCCATGACCTGAAATAGCGTTTTACGCAAAGACGAAGAACCTCGTTTGGAAGTATGGACACTTTTTTGTTCATAGGTTCCAGACTGGTTAACACCTGGATCAACGCCTGCAAAGGCAGTAAGAGCACCCTTATGTGTAAACCGTGTAACATCGCCGATTTCAGCAATCAACTGAGGGCCAAGAGATGATCCAACACCTTTCATTCCCATGACGATTGAATATTCAGGAAGTTTGGATGCGGTTTCATTCATCAGAGTACGAAGTGATTCTACAGTTTTGGAAGCAATGTTTAATTGATCGACAGCTTGTTTCACAATGAGTTTGGTCAAATGATCTTTAGGAAGTACAGGAACAAGTTCCTTTGCTGCTCCATAGATTTCTTCAGCTTTTAATTGACTGAAGTTGTACTTATTTCGCTTACACCATTTCTGATAATGGACGGTGAAAGCGTGAAGAGACATTTTACGAACACAGTCTACATGCCAGTATGCAGCAGCGAAATCAACCCATTTCTGGCTGCCATCATCACGAGCAGGGCTGTTGAAGTAAGTATTGACACCTGGATAGGTTTGATCAAGTATGCCGATAAAATTATTTTTCATAGCCGTTTTGTGCTTCATGTAAAAACCAAACTGACGGTTCATTGTTTTTAACTGATTACGTATTTCATCCATAAGATTATACTGTTTCAAATCATTCCAACTGTCAAGAGCATAACGCGCTATTTTAATAGCATCTGCTTTATCAGATTTGACTTTACGTAGAGAGTTGTCACCGAAATCTTTAATAAGCTTAGGATTTATGGCACTTACAAAAAGATTTGCCTGAGAAAGCTCACGTGCCAGTGGCTCATAATAACGACCCGTATGCTCCATAACGATGCGGGATTCGCCGTCAATGGATTGGATCTGGTTGATGAGAGAACGGATTTCTTTGGAAGTGTGGCGAATCTCAAAAGGCAAAGAAACAATCTCACCATACGGGCGGATAATAGCGATCATGCTTTTGCCCTTGGAAACATCAATACCTACTGCGTTCATGTTCATAAATTTGTCACTCCTTAAAATTATTGCAATGGATAAACACCAGTTTTACTCATTGCCTATTCAATCTACTGTGGTGTGACACGAACGTACTGTAGGACAGCAGTTCAACCTGCATAAAACGAACGCTGCGAATGAGGAGCCGGTTATCAGTCTTTTTTACGGACGCGAAGTCCAAGAAAGGCAGACGATATACCTATTGCTCTTACATTCTAACAGCTTAAGCAACAAGATGGATAATGTCCTAACTGGTTGTTAGGTACTATGACCATAAATATATTGTAGTAGAATGGAATAAAGTAAAAAAGAATAAGTAGTAGGCACCCTCGGGTGTCTTTTTTCATGCACAAAACCGACGAATGAGAGGTGGTGAGAGTTGCCAAGAGCACCGAATGAAAAAATTGAACAAGCAAAAGAATTATTTGACAAGGGCAAAAAGATGGTGGACATTGCGGCAGCTCTTAAAATCCCTGAAGGAACCATCCGCAGCTGGAAGAAAAGATACAACTGGGGTGCAACGTTGCAAAACAAAAAACGCAACGTTGCGAAAAAGAAGGGCGCTCAACCTGGGAATAATAATGCCACTGGAGGTCCACCCGGTAATAAAAAGGCTGAAAAGCATGGCTTCTTTGCCAAATGGCTGCCAGCTGAAACCATGGAGATTATGAATTGTATTGAGCATTCAGACCCGATTGATCTTCTTTGGGATAACATCCAGCTCCAATACGCCGCCATTATCCGGGCTCAAAACCTGATGTATGTCAGAGATCAGGAAGATAAAACCATTGAGAAGGTTGGAAGCTCCGCCGGGAAAGTCAGCAGCCAAACATGGGAAATCCAGCAAGCCTGGGATAAACATGCCAATTTCCTGCAGGCACAGTCCCGGGCCATGAAAACCCTGGAGAGCATGATAAAACAATACGATGACCTGACCCGGTCCAGTATGGTCACTGAAGAACAGCGGGCCCGCATTGATAAACTAAAATGTGAAGTGGCAAAATTGAGCGGGGGATCAGAAACCTTTGAGGATGACGGATTTATTGAAGCGCTAAAAGGAAATATTGCTGAGGTTTGGGCTGATGATAGCGATGATTAAGAAAGCAATCTTCAAGTTTAAGCCGTTTTCTAATAAACAGCAAAAGGTTCTAACCTGGTGGATGCCAGAAAGTCCAGCCCATGATAAAGATGGGATCATAGCCGATGGAGCGATCCGGTCGGGAAAAACCCTGTCGATGTCACTATCCTTTGTGATCTGGGCAATGGAGACTTTCAGTGATCAGAGCTTTGGGATGTGTGGGAAAACCATCGGATCCTTCCGCCGGAACGTTTTGTTCTGGCTGAAGTTGATGCTAAAAAGCCGGGGTTATAAAGTCCAGGATCACAGAGTGGATAATTTGGTCACGGTAACCCGGGGCGATGTTACAAACTATTTTTATATATTTGGCGGGAAAGATGAACGTTCACAAGACTTGATCCAGGGGATCACGTTGGCGGGCGTTTTTTTTGATGAAGTGGCTTTGATGCCGGAATCATTTGTGAATCAGGCCACTGGGCGCTGTTCGGTAGATGGTTCAAAGTATTGGTTCAACTGCAATCCGGATGGTCCTTTCCATTGGTTTAAAGTCAATTGGATTGATCAGTTGGAGCAAAAGAATATTCTATACCTTCATTTTACCATGGATGATAACCTGTCTTTATCTGAAAAGATCAAGGCCAGATATCGGGCAATGTATACTGGGGTATTCTACCAGCGTTATATTCTGGGTTTCTGGACGGTAGCCCAAGGGATCATTTACGATATGTTTGATCCTGAAAAGCATGTGATAAGTGCTATTCCCGAGGAATTAACCGGTAATAAATATGTTTCTTGTGATTATGGGACCCAAAACGCCACGGTATTTCTGTTATGGTGCCAGGGCATCAGCGGGAAGTGGTATTGCTCCAAGGAGTATTACTATTCTGGCCGTGACAAACTAAAACAAAAGACTGATCAGGAATATGCTGATGATCTGATTAAGTTCCTTGAAGGGATAACGGTTAAGTATATAATCATTGACCCATCGGCGGCCAGTTTTATAGCAGAACTTAAAAAGCGAGGGTTGAGTATCAAGAAGGCAAAGAATGACGTTCTAAATGGGATCAGAGTAACCGGAACGGCCATCCAAACAGGCAAGGTCTTCTTTCTGGCAGAATGCAAAGAGACCATCAAAGAGTTTTCGAATTACATCTGGGATGTTAAGGCAGCAGATCGTGGTGAAGACAAGCCGGTCAAAGATCATGACCATGGTATGGATGCCATCCGATATTTCTGCTTTACTATTCTAAAAGGTTTTGGTGGTCTAAAAACGTTCAGACGCTGATTTTAAGGGGGTGAATCATTGAATCTATCAGAGATATACAAAACACTGAAAAAGGGGGTGAAAGCAGGCATTATGGAGATAAAACAAAGTAATATTATCAGAGATGAACAGACAATCGGGATGATCAAAGAGTTCAATCAATCCCGGAAAAGATTGATGATGATAACCGGGCAGCGGTATTATGAAGCAGATCCGGATATTCTGAAAAGAAAGTTAACTAGGATGATTGATGGTGTTTCTGTCGAAGAAAGCTATAAAGCCAATAATAAAGTGGCTCACAGCAAATATAAGCTGATGGTTGATGAAAAGATCGGCTATCTGTTATCAAAACCCTATACCATTGATTGCGAGGATAAAACCTATACCGAAAAGATCAAAGAAGTTCTGGGGAAACATTTCAATTACACTTTATCCGGTTTGGGGTATGAGGCCAGTAATAAAGGCATTGCATGGCTACAGCCATTTATCAACGAGCAGGGTAAGTTTGACACCCTGATTATTCCCGCTGAGCAATGCATCCCCATCTGGACGGACAACAGCCATAAAGAACTTGACGGCATGGTCCGGGTATATGAATCGACAGCGTGGAAGGGATCCAATAAAATCACTGTAACAAATGTGGAAATGTGGACAAAAGACGGTGTAACATTCTATACATTACAGGATGATGCACTGTTTTTTAATGCCAATAAGTCCAATGATATTGATGCCGGGGGTCCCATCTCCCATTTTAAGCGGGATGATGTGTGGGTATCCTGGGGAAAAGTCCCTTTTATTCCATTCAAAAATAACCGGGTGGAAATGTCGGATCTGTCTTTTGTAAAGCCGCTGATTGATGAATATGATAAGTCCCGGTCTGAAGCCGCCAATTATGTGGAAGAAGTGAAGAACCTTATTTTTGTTTTGTATGGTTACGGCGGCCAGGATCTCCATGAATTTATGCGGGTACTCAATGAGGATCGAGCCATTCCCCTTGACGATAAGGAAAGCGGCGGTCTGGAAACACTGACACCCACCATGGATATTACGGCTTTACGGGAACATTATGAACAGCTGAAGCGGGATCTGATCGAGGATGGTCAGAGCATCAATAAAGATCTGGATAAATTTGGCTCAGCTCCCAGCGGCGTGGCGCTAAAGTTTATGTATGCCGGTATTGATTTGAAATGTAATGCACTGGAAACAGAATTCAAGATGGGTTTTGAAAATCTGCTTTATTTTGTGGATATCTACCTGAATGAGATCAACCAGGGCGGTTATGAAAATGTCGAGGTTGATATTGTTTTTAACCGGGATATGAAAATCAATGAATCAGAAAGTATTGCCAATTGTGGTGCTTCTTTAGGGGTTGTTTCCAATAAAACGATTGTGGCCAACCATCCATGGGTTGATGATATCGAAAAAGAGCTGGAGCAGCTACAAGAGCAGAACGACACCTATAAGCTGGATCAGGTTCAGATGATTGAGGATGATGCCGGGGGTATAACCGATGGCAACGCAGACTAATCCATACTGGAAAGACCGGATCGCCAATAACACCTGGAAAGCCTATAATAAAACAGAGATCCGGAATCAGAAACTGGTTGAAATGTATAAAGCGGCCCGGGAAGAAATCTATAATGAGCTGATTAAATTTGATGCGGCGACCAACACAAGCCGGACGGCTGCTTATAATTACCAGCGACAACTGGCATTGCAGAAACAAATGAATGAAGTGATTATTCAGCTGGGTTATGATATTGAGACTGATTTTAGTGATCAGATGGCAAATGTTATGGCCATGAAATATAAAAATATTTCGACCGAGCTGGCCGGGGAAAACTTTACCATGCTCAAAGAAAATGTCTTTAAGGATGTTTTGAAAGAACCATGGAAGGGCGATAATTTCTCGGGGCGGCTCTGGATCAACCAGGACAAATTAAGTCAGGCACTGGATCAGGTTATTATCAACGGCATCAGCGCCGGTAAAACGATCACTGAAATGGCGGTGAAGCTTGACGGGATGATGAGCAACGGTCTCTATAATGCTTATCGGCTGGTTAGAACTGAGACCATGCATTATCTTAATCAGGCCACGCTGATGGCGTACAAAGATCGAGGGGTTAAGCGGGTTGAGTATCTGGCAGCGCTGGACGAAAGAACCTGTGAAACCTGTGGCCCATTGAATGGTAAAACCTATGCGATCAGTCGAGCGCCGATTTTGCCGATCCATCCCAATTGCCGATGTACCTATATTCCAGTAATTGTCGATGAGAAAGCGACGACAAAAGCAGAGAAAAGTGGTACAATAAAACCAAGGATAGATGTCAGCAGCTTAAGTGGCCAATTGCCCGATGATTTCATTGATGAAGTGAAGGATATTCTTGAAAAGGCACCGGATGTTTGCCAGAAGGTTTGGAATAAATATCAGGATAAGATTACAATCAATAATTATGAATCCAAACGAGGGGCATTTTATAGCCCAGGCTGGAATCATGTTGAGTTTAGCATCACACAAGACCGGAATAACCCGGCCGGTAATATGACAACCATCTTTCACGAACTGGGCCATTTATTCGATGCGAATGGTGGCGCTGAGACCTATAACAGCGGTTTGTTTACAAAGGCCAGCAAGCGTTTTGAAAACGGCAAGCTTGATGTGTTGCTCAAAAAAGAAGCTGATAATTTAATCAAGAAAACTCATTCAGAGCTTAAAAAGATTGATAAAACGACACCGAAAGCCCAGGCATATCAGGCGATTGAATCCGAGATCAGGGCGTTATCAAATCCGCAAAAGGCTGATATTAGCGATATCTTTGAAGGTGTTACCAAAGGGAAGATTAACGGCGGCTGGGGCCACGGAAAAGCCTATTGGAAAAACCATGATCCAAGTTCTGAAGCTTTTGCTGAAATGTATAGTGCCAGTGTCAATAATCCGGAATCCCTGGATCAGATTAAAAAGTATTTTCCAGAATCCTATGATTTGTTTTTAGAAATATTAAAGGAGATTGCAAAATAATGGATGAATTAATGAACCAATATACCGATGCATTGGGGGAGAATGTGGCAATGTATGCCATTCCACCAGATATCGAGATTGACGGCAAGGAATTAACCTTCGAAGAGTTTCTGCAGCTTTGTATAAAAGAAAAGAAACTGGTAACTGATTATTTCCCATACAAAGAAGATTGCGATTACTAAAACCACCGATTGTAAAAGATGCGGTGGTTTTTTAATACCCAAAATCAAAGGAGGACGCAATGGCCAGCTATGCAAGGAAACCCAGCGTGCTTGAAGCATTCCAATGGACCGGCGAAGTAAGGAGCCGGGCGCCATGGTGGATATTGGAGGCGTTGGTAAATGGTAAATTGATTCAGGAGGGCAAACAGTTAGTGCTGCCCGGGTTTGGAGCTGTCCCCATCGGGGATTATATCATCAAGGAACCAGCCGGGGCCGTATCGATCCGAAACAAAAGCGTTTTTGAGCAGCATTATTATCGGTTATGAGAGAGGCGGTGATCCTTTATCTCCCGGAAGACCAGGGTTAAGGTCTTATTTTTTCGCCCTTTTTTGCAAGTTGCAGGGCATAAAGAACAATTAGCAAAAGAATCCCTGCTGGTAGCGACCAGCATAAAAAGCTATGGAGGATATAGAAAATGAACGAATGGTTAAAAAAGATTTTACAAGCGGCAACGATCAGTGAGGATGGAAAACTTGATATAGATGGATTAATGGGCCAGATCAACGCAGAATTCCCTAAAAATGCGGTACCGAAAGAGACGTTTAACGATCTGAACACCCAGCTTAAAACAGCAAACAAGACCATCACGGACCTGAAAGCAGCCAATCAGGACAACGATGCTTTACAAAAAACAATCAAAGAACATGAAGATGCGTTGAAAACGCAAAAAGCCGATTTTGACAAACAAATGAAAGATATTACGATTAATGCCGCCATCGAAAAGGCTTTGCTTGGCAGTAAAGCAAAACACAGTGATCTGCTGACCGGAAAAATTGATCGAGAAAAACTGATCATTGGGGATGACGGCAAAGTGATCGGCATTGATGAGCAGATCAGCGGTCTCAAAGAATCTTACAAAGATCTTTTTGAACCTCAACTCACCGGAAAGACTCCTGAAAATACCGGAAATCCTGCCGGTGCGGTCACTAAAGAACAGTTTGCCAAAATGGGATACAACCAGAGAGTTGAACTCTTTAAAACAAATAAAGAGCTATATGATCAGCTGAATTCAAACTAAAAAAAGAAATGGAGATTTAGAATATGTCAAATACGATTAAACCTATGAACCTGCAGCTATTTGCAAGTTTAACAACAACGTTATCAGATTTAATTAACCCAGAGGTAATGGCAGATATGATTTCTGCAAAGGTTCCAGACAAAATTATTGTCACACCCTTTGCAAAAGTGGATTCAACCCTGACCGGGCAGCCGGGTGATACCATCACCGTGCCACAGTACGCCTACATTGGCGATGCGGTGGATGTTGCCGAAGGTGTGGCCGCTGAAACGGTCAAGCTGACATCTTCAACCACCCAGGTGAAGGTCAAAAAGGCTATGAAAGCCGTGGAACTGACCGATGAAGCAGTTTTAAGTGGTTATGGCAACCCGGTCGGAGAAGCCAATAACCAGCTGGCCAAAGCGATTGCTTCAAAAGCTGATGCTGATGCTATGGACGCCCTGATTAACGCCCAGCTTATCTATGATGGATCAGGCGCTCAAGTTGCCTATGCAGGGATTGTGGACGCTATTGATCTTTTCAATGAAGAAATCAATACTGAAAAGGTCATGTTCGTTCATCCCAAACAGGTGACAAAACTGAGAAAAGACTCCGACTTTATCAGCGCTGACAAATATACCAGCGGGGTAATGGTGTCCGGGGAAATCGGGACTGTGGCTAACACCAGGATTGTACCGTCACGACGTGTGAAGGAATTCGCTGAGTGGTATGCGGCCTGTGCTGAAGGTGATTCCGGGGCGCTGGCAATCATCGAAAGCGGAACGCCAACCGCTTCACAGGTGTTGCTCTCAACCGTCGCCGAGTCTTTACCAATCGCAAAAGTTGGTGATTTTGTTCTGAAAAAGACCACAGCGGTCTATTTCAATCCAATTGTCAAACTGGAAACAGAAACAGAAACTGAAGATGAAGCACCAGCTCTGACTGTGTATCTGAAACGGGATACCAATGTGGAATCTGCTCGTGTGTCATTGTCACGAAAGACCGACATTTCTGTCGATAAGCACTATGCTGTGGCTCTTTCTAACACATCAAAAGTGGTGCTGGCAAAGATTAAAAAATAATCCCGGCCCGATAAGGAGGGGATAGAATGGACGAACAATTATTAACAGCAATTCAATTACGGCCCGGCGTTGAGAATATCAGCGCCGAGTTATTGGTTGATCTGATTGCCGATGCACAAACTGAGTTGCGGGAGCTGATTAACTATCCGGATGATGTGGCGCTTCCCAGTGCGTCCTTTCCAGTTTTAAAGGAAATGGTACTATTGAAAATCAACCGGTTAGGCTATGAAGGTATTTCCAGTACCAGCGTCAGTGGAACATCGGAAAATTTCATTGATGGCTACCCTGCTGATCTGATGAAACGGATCGTCCGGTTAAGGCGGTTGCGTTTATGAGTATGGCGACAAGAACCAAAGCCTTTATGCTGCAAAATGAAACAACCGTCAGGTCTGCAAGCGGGTCACCAAAGATTACCTGGGCAGATTCAAGAGTCATTCAGGTATCAATCAGCGAAATTAACGAAACGAGACTGTATCAGAGTGCGAAATACCAGGAATCATCCCATATTGGATTGACCTATGCCAAAGGAATCAAAGCAGGTAAAAACCGGCTGAAAGCTGAAAATGGAGAGATTTATCAGGTGTTAAGTGCCGCCGGAGACTACCGGATGACAAATATGTTACTAAAGAAGGTGGAAACATGAGTGACAACGGGGCCTTTGTAACCAGTGTGGAAAACGCCACGCTGACCATTATTACGAAGCTGGGAGCCAATATGAACAAAGCCTGTCTGGCAGTAGAACGATCCGCAAAACAGAAATGTCCAGTTGATACAGGGGCTTTGAGAGCAGACATCCAGTCAGAAGTAAAGGTTAGTGAAGCGGCGATAATTGGCAGAATTGGGAATACTGTTGGTTATGCACCTTATGTTCATAATGGTACCGGGATTTATGCGAAAAACGGCGATGGCCGAAAGACACCATGGTTTGTGCCGTCTTCAGGCGTCGGGAAATACGCTGAGGGCTGGATCACCAGAGGACAGAAACCACATCCGTATTTGGAGGATGCAAGGGCCGAGAATATGGGGAAGATTGTCGGAATACTGGGGGAATAAAATGGAAATTGATGTAAAAAATTATATTGATGAGAGCATCAGCCTTAATGGGCGGCTGTTCCCCGTCTTTACAGACGATATTTCTGCGCCCAGTATTGTTTACACCTTTTCCCCGGTACTTGGCGGCACGGTCAAGCAATCGCAATTAACACTCAAAGTGATCTGGAATGATTACGACGAATGTAAGGCAATTGAAGAAGAACTCAGCGATATTCTGGATCACGCAGACAGTGATCCGTTTATTGTTTATAACAACACAAAATTCAAGTCAGCGTTAAGCGGCGGCGGTGTCCTGTTTGATGAGGGGCTTCAGATGTACGAATTAACGCTGTATTACATTATCAAATGGAGGGAAAAATAAATGGGATTAGATAATCAGGAAATTATCCTTGGGGCCGGAGAGGTCTTTATGTACGAATTTACCGGGACAGTTATTCCGGAACATACTACCGTTGAGACGGACGCAAATAATGTTGGATATTGCTCTGGTGGTTTTTCGATTGACTACAAGCCGGATAAGTACGATGTAACAAATCAGTACGGGAATGTGGTCAAAAGCTTTATCACAAAGGAAGAAATTACAGCTAAAACTGGGATTCTCCGGTGGAAACTGGAAAACCTCGAATTGTTGTCAACCGCAACCTTTGTGGCCGATAAGGTTAAGAAAACCAGGACTCTGACCTTTGGCGGCGGTGGCAGCTTGAAAACTGTTTTGGTACGTTTTGTTCATGAAAAAGAAAACGGCAAAAAGATCAGGTTTACAATGATCGCCCAGGGCGGGAATGGGTTCGCCATTGAGTTTAGTGATAAGGAATTGACTGTTGATGCACAACTCACAGCAATTGAGTATATCAAGAACTTCCTGGCATCATTCGAAGAAGAGTTAACCGATGAAGAAGCGGCAGCATTGCCAGCCTAAAAACAATAATTAAGAGCGTGTCGAAAGATGCGCTTTTTCTATTTTAGAAAGTGAGAACAATCAATATGATCAATTTAAACGAATATATTAATAAGTCGGTAGAGATCCAGCTAGGTGATGATCTGTTACATGTGAAAATGCCATCTGTGGAAAACATGTGCCGGATTGCAGAATTAGAAAAGGGGCTGGGCGTGGATGCTGCAGTCGATTATGAGATCAAACAGAAAACCGCTAATTTGTTACTAAATGACAATCTGGAAGGAAAACAGATTTCCATTGATACGGTGAAGAAAATTCCTTTGAATGGGGTTATGGCCGTTGTAACAGAAGTATTTAGTGCCAGAGTTGAATTAGAAAAAGACCCAAACTCAAAATCCCAATCCCAGACGGAGAAATAGGCGAGGCGATTGCTTCAAAGCATTTTAAACGTGAGGATTGGGAGAGTCATTATCTGTTATCAACATTTGAGGTCAAGCGGATATCAAACTATACTGGCCTTAGCTTCTCAGAGGTTCTGAGCCTCAATTATGGGGCCTATCTGCTTTACCGGAAGGAAAGCTGGGTTGATGTTATGAACCAGTCAAAAGAGGGCAGAGAGCTACTAAAAAGCCTCTGGCGATATCAGCAGACAGACGCTGACGAAAAGAGAATCAGAGAGTTTTCAGAAAGGGGGAAACAATGAGTTTAACAGGCGGTATTTCTTTAGCGCCATTGGTAGTCGAGCTTAAGGCAGATATTGCCGGGTTTAAGAGCGATATGAGTAAGGCGGCCGCTTTGGGTGTAACGGAAGCGAATAGTATTAGCAAATCGTTGACGGATACAGCAAAAGTTGGTGAGAAACTAACCAGTATCGGTGGAAACCTGACTAAATTCGTTTCGATCCCTTTGGCAGCAGTTAGCGCTGGTGCGGTTTCGATGGCTCTTGAGTTTGGTAACAGCTTCACAAAGGTTTCAACACTTCTGGATGATGGTGTTGTTAATTTTGAGGATTATAAAGATGCCATAATCCAGGGCTCAAATGACAGCAAAGTAGCCATCGGGGATTACACTGAGGCGGTTTATCAGTCGATATCTGCAGGTGTGGATCAGACAGAGGCGATTGAATTTACAACTGACGCCATGGATCTGGCCAGAGCCGGTTTTACGACTGGCGCAGCCTCTGTTGACCTGTTAACGACCGCCATTAATGGTTATGGCCTTGAAGCGTCGGATGCGACCAAGATATCCGATATGCTGATTGCCACTCAGAACGCCGGTAAAACGACGGTTGACGAACTGGCGTCAAGTATGGGGAAAGTTATCCCGATTGCCAATAGTGTTAATTTCGGGATGGAAGAACTGTCAGCATCCTACGCCCAATTAACATTTAATGGGATTGCCACCGCTGAAGCGGGAACTTATCTTAAATCGATGTTATCAGAGCTGGGAAAAACCGGTTCTGATACAGATGTCGCTTTACGGGAATTATCCGGTAAAGGTTTTGCCCAGTTAAAAGCTGAAGGGGTGCCTACGGCGGACATTTTAAACATGCTCAGTCAATATGCAGCATCTTCTGGAAAAACTTTAAAAGATATGTTCGGATCCGTGGAAGCTGGGACAGCGGCTCTTGTTTTGGCATCACAGGATGGTGCACAGTACAATGAGTTTCTGGCAAAAATTGAGGGCAGCGCCGGTTCTACTCAGGCAGCTATTGATAAGCTTAATGCGGATCCACTGGAACAGCTTAAAGGTGCTGTCAATGAACTGAAAAACGCCGGTATTGAACTGGGCGGGGCCATGGCTCCAGCAATTACTGAAGTTGCCAGTGTGATCAGTGATCTGGCTCACGCCTTTAGTGGGTTGAGCGACGAACAGCAGCAGTTTGTGGTTCATGCCGGGCTTGCAGTCATGGCCATTGGACCATTGTTGTCGGTAGCTGGGACTGCAGTTACAACCTATACCAAAGTGAAGCCACTGATTGCCGGGATTAATGCCGGGTTATCCAGTTTAGGAACTGCTTCAACCGTGGCCAGTGCTGGAACCACGGCTATGGCAGCCAGTACGACTGCAGCTGGAACAGCAGCGGCAACCGCCACAGCCAGTACAGCAGCATTAACCACAGAGGTAGCAGCGGCCGGGGCAGCAGCCACGACAACCGGGGCGGCAACTAGTGGATTAGGCAGTACCATTTCTGGAATTCTTGGGGGATCAGCAGCGACAGCAACGGTTGCGGTAGCGGCCTTTGGGGCTGCAATAGCCGGGGTAGCCGTAGCAGGTGCGGAAGCATACACTCAGTTAAATGCTGAGGTGATTCCCCAGGTAGATATTTTCACATCAAAGACGGATGAAGCCAATCAGGCAATGGCGAAAAATACCGGAAACACGGTAACATCCATGCAGATGGCCGCCGGAACCTATAAAGCAACCACGGTTGAGATATCAGAGGCTACCAAAACAGCCGTAACCGCTTATATGAATCTGGATACTGAAGCCCAAAAAAGCATGATGAATTTATATCTCAACAGCACGACCATTACCCAGGACATTGTAACGGACATGACAACCAAATATGCGACCATGGGCCAGACGATCAATGCCAGTCTCGAGGCAGATTATAACACCCGGTTGACTCAATTACAGGGTTTTTTCGCTAATTCCAGCAGCATCACGGCAGCAGATCAGGCTACAACGCTGGCTAATTTAAAAACTCACCTTGATACCGCAAAAGCTGAGAATGAGCAACACCAGGCTCAAATCGCAACAATATTGCAAACTGCAGCCGATCAACATCGAAGCATCACCCAGGAAGAGCAAAAGACCATTGATGGGATCCAGAAAGAAATGAAGACATCCGCTATCACAACCTTGTCCGAAACCGAAGCGGAAAGTGCTGTTATTCTAGGTCGAATCAAAGATAATGATGGCCGGATCACAGCAGAGATGGCCAGTGAACATATCAAAACCCTTGAAGATCAGCGGGTTAAATCGGTCGATGCAGCAAATCTGGAATATGAAGAGAAAATCAAAATCATCAACCAGATGAAAGAAGAGGGTACCATTGCCACTCAGGAAATGGCGGATCAGATGATTGCAGATGCCGGGAGGCAGCGGGATGAAACCATTTCAGCCGCTCAGGCCACTAAAGACCAGGGGGTTACTGTTCTTGCAAACTCCTATGATGATTTAGGAAATACTGTTGATACTAATACCGGTAATATCTTAACCAATTGGGATAGAGCAAAAAACTGGTGGGCTGGATGGTTGCCGGGGCACAAGGATGCAATCATTGATTCTAATGCTGAATCACAGATCGGTGTTTTCCAAAGCGCTGAATGGACCTGGAACGGCCTTGTTTTTGAAACAAAATACGCAACTCTTGTTTATACCGAGATAGGCGGAACGGGCGGTGGCGGAGGCGGCGGTGGCGGTGGAGGATCGTACTATACCGGCCTCAATTATGTGCCATATGACGGATTTAAAGCCACGCTCCATAAAGGTGAACGTGTACTAACAGAAGAAGAAAACCGGGATTATACCCAGGGAAATGCTTCAGAAAGTAAGGAAATTAATCAGGAGTTTAATTTTTATGGCAATGTAGAGAGTCCGTATCAAGTGGCCCGGGCAGCTAAAAAAGCCATAGAAAGTGCTATTTAGGAGGCAAGGCATGAAGCCAGATAACGTATTTATTAAAAATTTAAGAAGTGGTGAAAGCTTTGCCGTGTACCCAATTATTCAGACCACAGGGGTTTTGTTACAGAACTTTGATCCTGGAGCTGTACCGGCAAGCTTTACGGCGGTAAAAGGTGTCGGGCAGGACGGCCAGACACTTCAGGATGTGGCGATGGATCCCAGGTTTATTACAATCGAGGCGGCCATTATCGGGAATCAAAACAATACCATTGATGACATTAAAAAGCAGATTGACCATATCATAAACCCCAAAGATGAGATCTTGATTCGAACGCTAAAAAATGGGGAGTATCGGGAAATCAACGGGTACCCAGATGGTACGGTTCAATATTCAACTGACTACCAGACGTCAAATGATCATTTGTTGTCATTTAAAATCGAATTCCAATGCTTTGATCCATATTTCAGAGACAAAAACGGCGATAGCATCAAAATTGAAACGTGGATACCGAAATTTAAGCTATTCACCTTCAAGGCGGGTGGTATCAAGATGGGGGTCCAGGGACCGAAGCAGATCGAGATTATTAACTACGGTGATATTGATACACCCATTGAATTTCTGTTTTATGGCCCGGCGCTCAACCCGAAGATTGTTCTGAATGGTGATAAGTTTATCAAGATCAATAAGCAGATTGTTACGGGTGATCTTTTGTACATTTACTCTGATTATGAAAATATCAAAGTAGAGATTCAAAATGGCGGCGTTGTGACGGAATCCGGATACGGATATATTGACATTGACAGTGATTTCTTTCTTTTGGAGCAGGGAAAGAATATAATTTCCTATTCTACTGAGGGAGATAACATACCTCAGACGGTTTTCATTAAGTATAAGAACCGCTATTTTGTTATTTAGGAGGTAGAATGATGGAAAGAAGATTAATAAAGATTCTCAAAGACGATCTGAGCTTTTTAACAAGCATCAGGGCTTATTCGTCTTTTTATTTTGAGCGAAATTTAACGATCCCGGGGGAATTTCAGATTGTTTTAGGGATCAAATACGTAGAGTATTTCAAAGAAGACTATTATATTTACTTATCACGAAAAAAAGCTTTCATTATCGAAACCGTGATTGAAGATGAAAAAAAGAATACGATAACTGTCAAAGGTAAAGATGTAAAAAGCATTTTAAACCGTCGGATCACGATTCCACCAGCAGGGCAAGCGTATCAGACATTAACAGCAAATGGGGAAACCTTGATCAAGAATCTTGTCAATTTGAATTGCATCAATCCGGTGGATGCGACCAGGGTTATTCCTGGTTTAGTTATGGCAGAAAATCAAAACAGAGGGGAAACAGCTCTCTGGAATAGCCGTTATAAAAATCTGGCAAAAGAAGCGGAGAATATAACGACATTAACCGGTTTAGGGTGGACAGTTGAAGTGGATCAGGTAAACCGGCAATTAATATTTGATGTGATTCAGGGCGTCGATCGGAGCCATGGTCAGAGCATTAATCCCCCGGTGACATTTTCAAAGAAATTCAAAAACATGAAAAATGCTCTGAGATCTGTTAATACTGGAAATTATAAGAATTATGCTTATGTTGCTGGACAGGGTGAAGGGGCTGCCCGGGAAGTGGTTACCGTTACCAATGGTGATGATATATCTGGATTAAAGCGCCGTGAGCTTGTTGTGGATGCCAGGGATTTAAGCACAACCGAGGGATTATATAGCCGGGGGAACACAAAGCTGACTGAAACGGTGATTGTCAAAAGCTCAGAGATGGAGATCACCAATAATAATTTCATCTATGAAGAGGATTGGGATCTGGGTGATATTGTGACAGTTCAGACTTCAACCGGGTATGAGTCCCAACGGGTTACCGAAGTTCGGGAAATCTATGAAGCAGCTGAGACAATTGAGATCACAACCGGAAATCCTTCAAAAACAGTAGCTGCAAAAATAAAGGAGATTTCAATAGAAACAAATGAGATTGTTTGAAATCAATACAGAAAGAGGTGATTAAGTGGCAGAGAAAAGTTATTTTTTCAATGATATAAATGATGACCGGGTGTATTTGGCTGAAGATTTTGCCTTGTTCTTCAGTACACTGATCGGCAATGGGGTGTTTCCCAACCCTTCAACCAACACTCAAGTGTTGGTCAATGAAGAAACGCCGATGAGCATAACAATTAAGCCGGGTTTTGCCTGGATCAACGGATATATGTACTGGAACCCGGACAATCTGGTTAAAACATTGGCGGTGGCCTATACAAACCCGAGAATTGATCGAGTAGTTATTAGATGGTCATCAAATAATCGGGAGATAAGGGCAGATGTAATTACCGGCACTCCAGCAGTCGTCCCGGTTGCGCCAGAATTGACAAGAAATAGTGATATCTGGGAGCTGGCCATTGCGGATATTTTAGTAGATGGTAACGCTACGGTGATTACACAAGCAAAAATTACCGATACAAGGCTGAATAACAATCTATGTGGCATTGTGCATGGTTTATTTGATCAGGTGGATACAACAACACTTTTTAATCAGTACCAGGCGTGGTTTGGTGAGTTTTCAGGAGATGCGGAAGCCGAGTTTAATACGTTTTTGGCACAATTGGAAAATGCTCTGTCGGGTGATGTTGCGGGGAATCTGTTGGTTAAAATAAACGAAAATGCAGCTGACATTGCGGTTCATACGATTGAGATTGAACAGAACACTGTAGGTATTAATGCAAATACTGTTAGTATCATAGCGATCCAAACTAAGATAATTAACCAAAACAGAAAACTAAGAATGGGGGGAATGTAAAATGGCAATTGGAGATGTAACACCAAGTGAGATGTGCTTAACTGCACTTTCGGTAACGGCGACAACCGTATTTACAAATGCCGGGGCGAGTTATCGAAGCCAGGCAACACAAATATTTATTGCAAATACTGGGGCGACTCAACGGACAATAACGCTGTATAAAAACGGAACGGCCACAACAAATATTATTGCCAGTTCGATTGTTATTCCAGCGTATGGGAGCATCATTTTGGACACTAAACTGATTCTAACCGGAGCCCAGACAATCGGCGCAAAACAGGACGTTGGAACAGATTGTAATATCGCAATCTACGGCATCGTTGAGCAGATAGCGTAATGGTGATGAGATATGATTAGAAAATTTGGAGGAGCGGCGGGGGTTGATATTCAAACAGCTGGACTTGATTTAGGAATTGGAAAGAACATTGAAGAAGTTGGAGGGATGTCGCTTGAATCAACACTAAATATTGGTGGGAGTGTTACTGCATTATGCGCCGATGATACCTATTTATATGTGGCATCAGAGGCAGATTATAATATTAGAAAATATAAAAAGTCTGATATGTCTTTTGTTGCATCAATGGCCGGAAGAGCGGACGCATACGCAGCAGCAATGATCGTTATAAATGGATTCTTATTGATTGCATTTAACATTTCACCAACAACTATATGGAAAGTTAATCCAACAACGATGACAAAAGTTGGTGAATCGGCATCTATTACAAGTTCATACTACAGATTTGAATTCTGTTCAGATGGCACATATTTGTATGAGTCAGGTGGGGGCCTTAACAAAATAGATGTGAATACGATGTCTATAATTGCATCAAACTCAAACTACGATGATTGTAAGCATTTGAGTTTTCAAGGTGGAAAAGTTTATGGGTGTTCTGGTTATTCAGTTTTAGAGTTCAACACATCGACATTAGCTGTTATTCGAAATTCAGCAAGTCTAGGTGCTTACACTGTAGGTGCTGCGCTAATTGGTGTCTATTTATATGCGCTTCTTAATTCCGGAGTAGTTTACAAGCTTAACGTCTCAAATTTAACAACCGTGTCTTCAACTGGAGATGCTAACACTTATGCATATAAAACAGCGAAGAATATTCTTTCGATTGAAAATAGTCTTTTTATTCTTAGTGAGGGCGGATATTTTGGATCAGGAATACAAAAAGTGACAAATTTAAATACTTTTGTTCCTTCCAGTGTTATACCTAGCTATGTTGGAATCACAACTGGTGGACCACTCTCAAATGTTATATTTGATGGAAAATATATTTTTGCATCTGGGAATAGTCGCCGTTGGGCGTATGGTTACTGCAACTACATATTTAAAATAAATCCAAAAGTATACAAGGAGAAATGAAAATGATTTATGTATTTGAAAATGAAAACAATATGGCAAGCGTTGTTTTTGATGGAACGACGCTGCCTGAAGCAGATAGAGTGTCAGGAATTGTGGTTGAAGCTTTACCGCAAATAGAGGAACAACAAGGGAAAATTCCAATTCTTAAGTGCCGGAAAGATACCGGGGAAGTATGGTACGACTATGTTGATAAACCCCAAAGCATTGAAGATCAGCGGATTAGCGAGCTACAATCAGAATTGCAAAATACAAAGCTGGCCTTGGCCGAACTGGTGGAACAGCAACAAGCAGATAAACTAAACAACCAGCTTGCACTGGCTGAAGTGATTGAATCAATTATGGGAGGAGGTACAACAGCATGATTGTAAAAATGTATGCAGATTTGGTGGAACAGCAATTACGGGCATTAACCCAGGAAGATGCGACAGCATGGGGAGTTGTCATGGTCCCAACAATTTACCGGGCAAGAGTAGAAGCAGAACTGGCAAGCAGACAGGCAGCTTAACGGCTGTTTTTTTATTACTCAAAATGAAAGGATGAATAAATGGAAATAGCAATGATAAAGACAGGAGCATTATCGGTCATCGGGGCGCTAGGGGCAGTGATTACAACACTATTCGGAGGCTGGGACACGGGATTGGCGACATTAGTATTATTCATGACAGTAGATTACGTGACAGGCCTGATTGTGGCCGGGGTGTTCCAGAACAGTAATAAAACCGAAAATGGAGCGCTTGAAAGCAAAGCAGGATGGAAAGGCTTATGTAGAAAAGGCACCACTTTATTAATTGTCTTGGTAGCGTGCCGGTTGGATCTCATGCTGGGATCAAACTATATTCGGGATGCCGTGATAATCGGGTTTGTGTTTAATGAGTCGATCAGCATATTGGAAAATGTTGGCCTCATGGGGGTAGATCTTCCCCCGGTGTTGGTTAAAGCAATTGACATCTTGAAAAATAAAACGGAGGGAGATAAAGAATAATATGGGATATGTAAATGTGATTTATGACGGCCACGTTCAGGACGTTGGCGATGTTGGCCCGTTTAAAAATGGAGAACTTTGTGGCACGACTGGAAAAAGCAAACGGCTGGAAGCTGTAAAGATCTGGCTTGAAACTGATCTGGATCTGGGAATTGAATATGAAGGGCAGATTCAAGACATCGGCTGGGATGCTACAAAAAAAGCCGGTGAGCTTTGCGGTACCCAGGGACAGGGTAAGCGCCTAGAATCAATCCGTATTCGATTGACTGGTGGGGATGCCGATAAATATGATATTTACTATGGCGTCCATGCAGAAAATTATGGCAATATGAACTGGGCTATGAATGGAGAAAGCACTGGTACAGAGGGAATGAGTCTCAGACTGGAAGGGATTAAAATCATAATTGCTCCAAAAGGCATCGTCATGAGTCCTGATACTGTGCAGAAATTTATAAAAGCAGAACCGAAACCTGCTGCACCAACACCAGTGGCGCCAGCAGATCCAACAGGCAATTTGTCTGGGAAGATTATCTGTATTAATCCAGGCCATGGCGGATCCGACCCGGGAGCCTGTGGAGATCTTCGGGAATCTGATATGAATCTGACCGTAGCATTGAGATTGGGTCAGTTACTGGCAGAACGCGGGGCCAGTGTGGTCTATACCAGAACCACTGATGATCATGTTTACCTGTCAGATCGTCCGATTATCGCCAATAACGCCGGTGCAGATATTTTTGTTTCCATCCACCATAATGGGTCAAACGATTCGAACGCGTCAGGAACCTGTGTAATATGCTACCCAGGCAGTGACGCCGGAATCCGGCTGGCTACTCTGTGCTTGAATGGTCTTTATAGCAGATTAGGGTTGCAGCAGCGGGGGTTAATCCAACGGGATGATTCAGATGTCACCTATACTGACATGCCGGCCGTGATCACTGAGGCAAGTTTTGCCAGTTCACCGGCGGATTGCGCATTATTCCAGAATGGTGGCGCTGAACTAGAAGCGCTGGGGCTCCTTGATGGGATTATTGCTTATTATGGATAGCTTGGACAGTTCAGATTTGAGCTGATTGATTAGGAGCCGCCTTTTGGGCATCTCCTAATCAAAGAATAAAAATATTTCTAGGTTTATAGATATTTTCGATGTATAATTTATGAAGTAATATTATGCAAAGGAAGTGTAATTATGGAAATAATTTTTTCTAAAATACACCAGATTAATGTAGATGAAAATAACTGTACCGAGAGAGCTATTGAACATGATGCCACCGGTTATATAGTTGGATTGGTAAATGAAATATTGAAAAATCCAAACAAAAAGAGATATAAAATCAGAAGGGAAGGAACAGAAGTTGTTTCAGTAGTAATGGCATTGGTTGAAAGTTATTTGGAAGGTGAATTTGAGGATGCTTTTAATGATGAAGACCATGAAGAATGTGAAGAACAAAATGGAACAGATGATGTAGCAAGTAGACTATTAGAAAAAGAGATTAAAAGACAAGATGAGTTGAATTTAAATATAAAAATTAAAAAAGGAAGTTTGTTGCAGGCACTGATTCTTGATGACGATTATATTTTTTACATGATTTCAAAAATAGAAAATGCTGATATTTTAGATCTAGAAGACATGTATAGAAAATCTGGAATCCCATATGAAAACAAATCATTCAAACAGTGCTTATTTCAGTTTTCTGATGAATTAGAAATATTAAATATTTTTCTATCAGATAAAAATGGGATTATTTCGGATTATTGGGGTAATGAGTTCCTAGAATTAGATGAGCTTACTAACGATGAGAAAAACACTGAGAATATTTTTAATGTCATAACTAATAAATTGAAAAGTGAAGTTGAAAACATATCAAAGGTTGATCATGTGTTTTTAAGAAATCAAGTCTTGGGGTATTTTAAAACTAAAGATACTTTCAAACTTGATGAGTTTCTTGAGTATACGTTTGGAAGTATAATACCAGAAAATTCAGAATTGGATATTGATAAAGTTAAAAATTCGATAAGTGCAAAATTTGAAGCGAAAGAATTAGATACTGAATTCAAAATTATTCCAAGCGCTATAAAATCAAAGAAATTGAAATCGATAAAAAAAGTTAATACTGCAATTTCTATTACACTGGATGGTTATGATGAAGAAATAAAAAGTAGTATAAAATCTATTGAAAAAAATGGCGAAAAATATTTAGAAATAAAAGTAACAGAAATCGATACTTATAATAGTTTTAACTGGGGAAATAAAGTTTAAATTGAAGCTGAGGAGTGATGTTAATGTGCGAATTTCTTCAAAGTAATTTAATATATGAAGACATTGAAAAAGTAACTTTTTCAATAAAAAAGTTATATGACAGTGAATTCGATGAATCTATTAAATCATTTGTGCAGGAGCTTATTAAAATCAAAAGTGAGAGAGATGTATTAATCGTAAAAACAGATCAACTTGAAAATTCTTTGAAAATTGATGCCAGTAATCATGAAGATCTTTTAGATAGTTATCTAGAGGAAATTGATTTATGCACTGATGAGACAGACATGATTGATTTTACTTTTGAGATTATTAAGCAAACTATTGACGGAGTCACTTCGATTTACTCTTTGAATGTATTTGGGGGGTATTTAAATTCTTTGGCTTTTGAAGATATCCTTGGTAAATTACAAGATTCATTTCAAGATACAGACCTGATATCGTTTGAATTAATAATGGATAAAGGCAGTATTTATACGAAGCGTTTCAGCTTTTCTGATTTACCTAAAACTGAAGCTAAATTTCAAGAAAACTATAATCGCAAATCAATCTTAAAATTAAAAGATAGTCATAGTAATTACAACGGTTATAAACGATATGATTTTACTCCAGATGATTTTTTTGTTTTAGAAAATCATTGTAACACGGAAATAGTCAAAACGCTGTTTAATAAGATCGCAGCAATGCTTTCTTTTGAATATATAAGCAATCTTTCGAGAATAGAAGCAAATAGGCTAGAATACAAAATTGATGGATATAAATGCTTAACTGGAAAAATTGAGTTTAAAGATATTGCTGAAAATGATGAATATATTTCTGTTTTGCATGAAATTTATCAATGGGTTTATACAGAAGAAAGTAATGTTTCCGATAAATTAGGAATTGCACGAAATATTATTTCGTTGAATATTAGAAATAGCGATATTACTTATATTAATAAATCGATTCTTTCTTCGATAAAATCAGGATATGAAATTTACTTAAAAGAGAATGTCGAAAGATATATTGAGGTTATGAACCAACAGGTGATTTTTTTAAACAGTATAAATGAGAATATTTCAGAATTAGCGACAGAATTTTCAAATAAATTCAGAAATAGCTTTATTGGATTCTTCACATTTGTTTTTACAACAATAGTTTTCAACATCATTACAACTGGGAAAATAAATAATATTTTTACAAAAGAAATCACTTGGATCACGTTAGGGTTGTTATCGGCATCGATTCTTTATATGGTTTTCAGTATTTTAGAAGTTAATTCTAAAAAAAATCGATTAGAGAAAAAATATAATAGAAATAAAGAATATTATGAACTTATACTTGACAAGGAAGATCTGGAAAGAATGATGAAAAATGATCAGTATTTTAAAGACGATTGTACTTTTCTGTTTAAAAGTATACGTAACTGGATTTGCTGTTGGTTAATAATCGTTGCTATAATTATAACTATCCTGTATAAAGTTGGGACTTTTTAATTCAGAGAGTTTTTCAAACTTTAACAGAAATTCTTGATTGATTTATAAGATCCTGGATAGGGAGAAAAAATGATTACTGTTTGCAAAGAACCGTAGTGATTTGTGGAGTTGAAAAGCCCAGGTGTCTAGCCTGGGCGTGGTGACATATTCTTGACATATTTTCGCTTGAATTTTATTTACGCCTATTGTCATTCATTGCTACCAAAGATAGAATAAAAGCTGTCTAAGCAACAGTATTAACATCTATTCTTTTCCATTATATAAGAAATTCAAGTTCGACTCCCGTCTCTCGCACCATTTAGAATTTTCAAAAACGGCAGGAGATGGCCGTTTTTTTTATGCCCAGAAGCTGGTTATAGTCATTTGACATATGAATTGACATATTTTTCAAATTTCTCTGATCCTGACTTTCTCATTCCATCGGTTACGAACGCATGCTGATCCAGGGTAAGGACTGTAGAATGATGGCGGGGGATAGTTACTTATTTATTTGCGGGAAAGGAAAACAGAAATTGAAGAACAAAAAGGATTGATTTAACCCAAAAACCATGCGATTATAAAGAAAAAAGCATGGAGGAAAAAGAAATGAGTATGTCTAAACGAATCATTTTTGGAGTGGTGTTGGCTGTTAGCCTACTGATATTTGCGGGTTGCGAATCCATGGGACGCGATATTAAAACAACTCAATCAGAATGGGTCGGTGGTCTTGATCGTCATATTTCGGTCTACTCTCAGAGTGGCACACTATTAGCAGAATATGATGGTCGGGTAGATATTGAGGATTCTGAATATGGGAACAAAGTATTGTTTGATCTAAACGGAAAAAGAACCATCGTTTATAATGCGGTGGTGATTATCCAGGAAAAATAAAAAAAAGGAGCTTTCGCCCCAAGTTGCTCTGAAATAATTTTAACATGGGGGAAAGCGGATGTCAAAAGCGAAAAGAATTTGCAGGCCGAAAGATAAAGTCAAAGATGAAATATTGAGAGGATATGAGTACCAGCTTGAAATTGCCGATAGCCTGGAAAGGGAGCTCGAGAGGCGAATGGCCAAAGCCACTAAAATAACCAGTATTATTTCAGATATGCCCAGGGGCGGGGAAAGTTTGGATGCAGGGGATCACATTGCGGACTGGGAACCCCTGCAGAAACAAATCCGGGCGGAGATTGAAGAATATGTCAGGGAGCGGCTCAGAATTAAAGCTTTTCTGGATACCGTGAGAATGCCGAAATTGAGGACGGTATTGCAGCTGACATATATAGAATGCCTGGATGTGGATGAAATTGCTGTCAGGATGGATTATTGCTCGCGGTAGATCCAGCGGTTGCAGGATCAGGCACTGGAGCACGTAAAAATATGATGTCGTGGAATGTCGGGGAAATAGGGGTTATAATTTAAAATGTGGAAGTTTCTGAATTTATCGCCACATTTCATTGTATTTTACCCCATGCAGGTTTATAATTAAGAAAACTGTGTGGGGTAAAGATTGAATGAAAATATTATTGAGAAATGGGTATATAGTTGATCATGAAAGTAATAAAATCGAATATAAAGATATAAGAAGCAAAGAATTCGATTATTATGTTAGGAATTTATTAATAAATATTGATAAATCTTCAAGATGTTCTGAATATATAATAACTGGTGATGGAACAACTCAAGTGATTAACCAATGTAAATTATTAGCTAGCCTTTGTATAAGTGACAAAGATGAAATAGACATTCTAGAAATTAATCAGCATACTGAAATAATAGCGAAGCGATTCTTAGAAAAAGAAAGCGCTGCGCAAGAAAAAGTAATCGGAATGGGAAAAAAAATTAAAGTAGGTTGTTTAATTTTCGCTGTTATTCAAAAAGGAGCTGTATTTCAGTTACTAATAGCTAAATTAGAATCAGTTGGTGGATTAGAATTAATAGATTTTTATAATGTACACGCTTGTCAAGACACGAAATCAGAAATATTTAGATAAATCTC
>JABNAD010000287.1_pt1 | contig 36497 bp, 31 predicted proteins | sample 7240381 | NCBI WGS metagenome assembly JABNAD01 (sample SAMN11332834, study PRJNA596920) | anaerobic digester metagenome | biome: digested sludge; isolation source: digested sewage sludge-derived enrichment culture grown on H2/CO2 | place: Germany: Goettingen
AAGGCCAATAAAATCAAGCATTTCAGAGGATTTCCTTAACTAAACGACATTGATTAGTATTTAGTGTTTAGTGTTTAGTGTTTTGTCCTTTAACTTTTAACCTTTAACTTTTTTCCTTTCTCCTTTAACCTTTTTCCTCCAATCCTTCCGGAGTGGGGATTTTAAAAATCTTCTGTCCTAAGAAATCCTGAATTCTATCAAAGGAGCGCTTATCCTTTTTGTGAACAAAGGTAAGAGCAACGCCATCGGATTGGGCTCGAGCGGTTCTACCTATGCGGTGAACGTAGTCCTCTGGGTCGGAGGGCACATCAAAGTTTACCACAAGGTCGATATCCTCAATGTCAATTCCTCTGGATATTATGTCTGTTGCAACCAGAACCTGAATGCTCCTGTTTTTGAACATCCTAAGAACCTCTTCACGCTCCTTCTGGTCCAAGTCGGAGTGTATGGCCTTGGCGTTAACATCGGTTTGTTGCAACGACTTGAGTATTGCTTTTACCTTAATTTTTGTGGATGCAAAAACGATAACGCTCTTAACGTCCGATTTTCCAATCAGCAGCGATTCTAGCAGCGAGATTTTAAGGTGCTCCTCTACCATATAAACAGCCTGAAGCACGTTTTCTGCGGGTTTGGAAACGGAGATGTTAATCTCCTCGGGCAAATGCATTATCTTTTTTGCCATCTGCCTAATCTTGTCGGGCATGGTGGCCGAGAAGAGCAACGTTTGCCTTTTTGGGGGCAGAAGCGCTACTATGCTCATAATGTCCTCGTAAAAACCCATGTCAAGCATACGGTCGGCCTCATCAAGAATGAGGTGCTCAACACGGTTTAGCTTAACGTAACCCAACTTAATGTGTTGGATAAGGCGTCCTGGTGTGGCAACAATAAACTCAGCGCCATTTTCAATGGAAGTCCGTTGCTGCGACCAGTCGTTGGAATCGTTCCCTCCGTAAACGGCAATGGAGCTAACTGGCGCAAAGTAGCCAAAGCCTTCCAGCTGCTGGTCTATTTGAATGGCCAGCTCGCGGGTAGGAACAATTATTAGCGTATTAATATAGTTGAGCTTAATGGGCAATGAGGCCAACTTGTTAATAATAGGAAGAAGAAATGCTGCAGTTTTACCTGTTCCTGTTTGTGCGCAGCCAATTAAATCTTTTCCCTCTTGTATTATTGGTATTGCCTTTTCCTGAATGGGTGTGGGTGTAGAAAATCCGATGGCATTTATGCCATTCATCACATCGGGGTGAAAGTTGAATGAATCGAATGTCAATGTTTGATTCTTGTTAGTTAGCCTTAACTTGTTTATAGCGCCATAGCATTGTGCAATAGTTCTTTGTGGCGCGCTTGTTGTTGATGTAACATCTGCAAAATTAGCTTTTTAGTTGGAATTTGAATGCCTTAAGTTAGCTGTAGTAGCCTTTTTTGATAGAACGCTATTTATTTAGCCTTTGATGCTAACATAACTTGGCTGGTTTGAGCATGATTTTGAGTATTGTTAGCCATTGGAATTATTAGGTAGTTGTTATCCTGCTACTTTTCATATACTTGCTCCCTTTTACTACCTTTGTCCATTCTATAATATTACAAGTAATGAGTTTTTCACTTTTTGGTTTGGGTAGAAAGAGGTACAAGCATGTATTTTTCGACCTAGACAGAACGCTTTGGGATTTTGAGCAGAACATGGTTGAAACCCTTCGCGATATATTCCGTGAGCACAGTTTGGATAGGGCAATACCTTCCTTCGATAGCTTTTTAGAAACCTTTACAACGCATAACGAGCGTATGTGGGAGGAGTATCGTCGTGGGAACCTACGCAAGGAGATACTCCGTTTCAAGCGCTTTGAGCTTACTCTGGCTGAGTATGGCGTAAAGGATATTACGCTTGCAAAAATAATTGGGGACCAGTACATAGAGATGTCTCCGCTAAAAACAGTGCTGATGCCCTATACCAAGGAGCTGCTTGCCTATTTGCATGGTAAGTATAACCTATACATTATAACCAATGGCTTTAACGAGGTGCAAATGGTAAAGCTTATGCGCTCGGGCATTGCCGATTACTTTCAGCGGGTGGTTACCTCAGAGATGGCTGGACACCACAAACCTAAAGCAGAGGCCTTCGGATACTCGCTATCGCAGGCAAACGCTCGTAAAAGCGAGAGCATAATGATTGGCGACGATTTGGAAATTGATATTCTGGGTGCCAGGGATTTTGGCATGGATCAGATTTATTATAACCCCAAAGCACTTCCCCATAGCGAGAAGATAACCTACGAGGTAAAATCGTTGCTCGATATTAAGGAGATTCTGTAGCGCATGCAGCTACTTTACAGACGTATAATAAAATAAAAGAATTAGGTATTAATGAAACATCCACATAAAGTCCCCTATTTGGTTTGTAGCGACGAGGAGGGTAACCTTTTCGAAGATGGGTCGCTACAGGTAGCCGCACGCGTTGGCAATAGCATTATTGCCCTTAAGCCAACCGATTTTATAGAGCTTCCCTTTGGTAGCGATATGTTTAACCTGCCTGGCCGTATTCCGCTTGGCATAGATCCATTAACGGGCGAGGTTAAGCAGAGCGATATGGGTTATGCCTCGGCTGCGTTTGTTGCACCAGCACATACGCAAACCCATTTGGCTGCTTGGGTAACAGAACCTGGCGCACCCACACTACCGCTTTACGCCTACACAGCGCTTGGCTGGCTCGATGGTAAGTTCTACACCACTGCCGTGAGGGTTGACCCCGATAGGCGACAGGATTGCGACCAGTTTAACCAAAATGCGGTGGAACGTAGCGCTAAGCGAGAGCTTAAGGCAAATAAAACCAACCGATTGCTGGAGCATATTGCTCATTGCGCCACGGTGTACATTTGTCCTGCTGCGCGCAACTACTTTTTAAACCGATGGGAGGCACCGCTACCAACATCGCCAACATGTAACTCGCAGTGCTTGGGATGTATATCGTACCAACCAAAGGAGCACCCAATAACATCAACCCAAAATCGTATAACCTTTGTACCCACTCCAGAGGAAATAGCTGAAATTGCAACGGGTCATTTTGCCATTGCGCCCAACCCTATTGTTAGCTTTGGGCAGGGGTGCGAGGGCGAACCCATACTACAGTGGAAAACCATTAAGGAGTCTATTATCCTAATGCGTAAGGCCACCACAAAGGGTGTAATAAACCTCAATAGCAACGCTAGTTTACCCAATGCTGTTGATGAGCTTTGCAAGGCGGGGCTCGATAGTCTAAGGGTTAGCATGAATAGCGCTCGCGAACCGCTTTACAACGCCTACTATAAACCCCGTAACTACACCTTTTCCGATGTAAAGGAGAGTATGCGTATTGCTCGTAGAAATGGTATTTGGGTTTCCATAAACTACTTTGTATTTCCTGGTATTACTGATACCGAGGCTGAGTTTGATGCGCTTTGCAACCTGATATCGGATTGCAAGATAAACATGATACAGTGGCGTAACTTCAACATCGATCCAGAGTGGTTTTTCCATAATGTTGAGGTTCCTAACGGAGGTAGTGCAATGGGGGTAAAGGTGTTTATGGATAGAATTAGGCAAAAGTTCCCCCATATGTACCATGGATACTTTAATCCTGGGAGGGAAATTATTGAGGAGTATTTACCCTTAGTTAAGTCACTGGACGTTTAGAAACCATATTGTTAGGAACTGTATGGCTATTTAATTTTTGTTATTTTATTTCTTGAGCTAAGCTTTTGTTTGCAAGTAATGTTTAAGTAGGTAAGCAAATGTGTTGCATTAGCGCCACAGTTTGTTGGTGTTTTATGCATATAATTTGGGTTAAGTATAGCATTATTCCCTGTTTTAAATGTTGGCTTACTTTTTGAATTACATGCTGTGCTTAGCGTTAACAACTTTTTGAGATCTAATTGGTGGATGCCGAAAAACCATACGAGTAGGCATAATTAATTTTTTTTGAAATGAAGTTCATTAAGCTATTCTTTGCATTGGCTCTTGTTCTGTCGATGGTGAGTGCTGCAAATGCCCAACTTTTTGTTGGAGGCAGCTTTAACTTTTCTTCGGAGATGCCTAAAACCACTGTAGGCTCTACAACAACCGATGGGGTTCGCTCTACTAATTTTACTCTTGCTCCAAGCGTTGGCTATTTTATGAGCGACAAAATTGCTGTAGGAGCTAGCGTTGGTTATGTTCTTAATAGAAGTAGATGGACAAATATTGCTGATGACGAGGTTATTAACAATAGGAGTATGTTTGAATTAGCACCCTTTGCTCGTTACTATGCTTTACAAATGGGAAGTGTATCGGTGTTTGCACAGGGAACCCTAAGTCTTGGTTTTGGTTCTGAGACACGAAAGATTGATGGAACAAAAAATGATTTGGCGTCCATCTTCGCTTTCGGCTTTAATGTGGCGCCTGCTATTTCCTACGATTTAGGCGAGAAACTATCTCTTGAGGCTCGTTTGGGTGGATTGTATTTTCAGCATACGAAGGATACAGATGAAACCGATGATTCTTATGAGACAACAAACTCCTGGGGACTTAATGCAAGTTTATCAAGTATCTCTTTTGGCTTAATATACAAATTGTAAGCGTAAGGGATTGTAAATAAAAAAGTTCGGAGATAATTCTCCGAACTTTTTTGTTTTAATTACTGTAGTATCGCTAGTTATAAGCGTATTATACTATTTATGGTTTGTAGGTTTACTCTAAAATGGTACTTCGTTATCAAAGCTTTGGTTTGGCTTTATGTCAAAGCTAAAATCGTCGTGTCCATTGGTTACGGGCGATTCCTCGCTCATTTTTGAGCGGAAGGTAAGTGACGGAGGGCTGTCGGCAGCACTTGTTTCACCATAAGGTTGATAATCAACAAAGTCAAGGTCAAGGAAACGAGCCTGTTCGTTGATAAATCGTAGCCTTACATCGCCAACAGCACCGTTACGGTGCTTAGCCACAATAATTTCGGCAATACCTTGGGTAGAGTTCCCCTCTTCGTCCTCAAGTAATCCGTAGTACTCCGGGCGGTGAATGAATAGCACCATGTCGGCGTCCTGCTCAATAGCTCCCGATTCACGAAGGTCCGATAGCTGAGGTTTCTTGTTGGTTCGCGATTCAACACCACGGTTTAGCTGCGAAAGGGCAATAATGGGAACGTTTAGCTCCTTTGCAATGGCCTTTAGCGATCGCGAAATGGTACTTACCTCCTGTTCACGGTTACCCTTGGTTTCTGGGGGGCCGGTCATAAGCTGGAGGTAGTCGATAATAACAATGCCAATATCGTGCTGAGCCTTTAGGCGGCGACACTTTGCTCTTAGCTCGAAAATGGATAGGGCAGGGGTGTCGTCAATAAACACTTTGGCCTCGGTAAGGTTCTTAATCTTTACTGTTAGCTGTGCCCACTCGTGCGGGTCGAGCCTTCCAGAGCGAATTTTCTCCGATGATAGCCCCGATTCGCTGGCAATTAAACGGTTAACAAGCTGCACTGCACCCATCTCAAGGGAAAAAACGGCAACAGGCGTTTTGTGGTCGACAGCCATGTTACGTGCCATGGAGAGCACAAAGGCTGTTTTACCCATCGCGGGTCGGGCGGCAATAATAATAAGGTCGGTTCGCTGCCATCCATTGGTCATGCGGTCAAGCTCAGTAAAGCCTGCAGGAACACCGCTAAGACCATCCTCACGTTTTCCGGCTTCTTCAATTTGGTGAAGCGCCTCCTTAACAAGGAGGTTAATGGGTTGGCTATCGCGCTTAATGTTACCCTCTGCAACCTTAAACAGCTCCATCTCGGAGTAGTCCAAAAGGTCATCAACATCAACGGTATCGTCAAACGCACGCGTTTGTATATCGCTCGATACTCTAATTAGCTCCCTTTGGATGTACTTTTGGGCAATAATCTTGGCATGGAACTCAATGTGAGCGGCAGAACCCACACGGGATGTTAGCTGGGCAATAAAAACGGGACCGCCTACCTCATCAAGGAGATTTTCTTTGCGTAGCTCCTCGGTAACGGTAAGCATATCAATGGGCTCTAACCTCCCTGATAAGTCTAGAATTGCTTTAAATATCTTCTGGTGAGACTCTTTGTAAAAACTTTCAACCTTAAGAATATCTACAATATCTAGCAAGGCATCTTTTTCTACCATTACTGCACCTAAAACAGCCTCTTCTAAATCAACTGCTTGAGGGGGAACTTTTCCTAGTTCAAGGCTAGCCATCTGGTTTTTTTGCTGCTTTGATCCTCGTCTTTCTGCCATTTAAAAACATTTTTTGCAAAGGTAGCTTTTCGATTTATAATACGCTTGCAACAAAAATGTTTTTAGTGTAATGGTTTTTTGTTTGGTGCTACAAGCCTGTATAAGCAGGCGTTTGAATCCTATTTGGATGGGTTTGTCGGTTCTATTGCTATATTTGTGCCACAGGTTGGGGTGTAAAATATTTCGGCCTATTTTACAATCGGGATTGCTTTATTCTAAAAACATATACCCATGAAACAAATAGTTGTACTTGCAATTGCTGTTGGTGTTTTGTTTGCGTCGTGCGGGCAGCAGGGCGATAATATTGATTTAAGCAAGTCGTCGCTTCGCGTTGAGGTTAAGCGATTTGACAGTACCCTTTTCTCTATTCCTGTTGATAGTTTGGATGTAGCTGTAGCTGGGTTGCAGAGTGAGTACGGTACATTTTTTAATCTGTTTACCGAGGGTGTAATTGGAATTGGTACTCCTGAAAATCAGGATTTTGTTCCTCTGCTAAAGAGTTTTGTATCACACAGCATGGTTAGGGAAACGTATGGCGAGGTACAGCGGGTTTTTCCTAATACCAATGAGCTTAACCAACAGCTTACCAATGCGTTTAAGCGTTACCTGTACTATTTCCCAGGAGTGTATGTTCCTCAAATTTATGGTTTTGTTTCTGGGTTTAACAATTCCATTGTACTAGCCGATAGCTGCATGGGGATTGGGTTTGATAGGTATCTTGGGCGTGAGTCGGTTTACTACCCTCAACTGGGCATTGCGCGGTATCTTATTAATAATATGCATCCGCAAAAAATTCCATCCGATTGTATTAGAGCTTGGGCTATAGGGACTTTTGCCTTTAACGACTCTATTAACAACCTTGTTAGCCACATGGTGTACGAGGGGATGCTAATGCACTTTACTAAACGGTTGCTACCAGCTGAACCCGATAGCCTAATATTTGGCTTTACTCAGCAGCAAATGGATTGGTGCTACGGCAATGAGTCGCAAATGTGGACAACACTTGTTGAGCAGAAATTACTTTTCGATACAAATGCTTTTACAATAACTAAGCACATTAAGGAGGCTCCTTTTACCCATTCCTTTTCGCAGGATTCGCCCGGTAGAGCAGCTGTTTGGCTTGGCTATAGGATTGTGCAGGCTTACGTAGAGGCCAATCCCGATGTTACCCTTAAGGAACTTATGAATATTACCGATTATCAATCGATACTTAACAAGTCAAAGTATAGGCCTAGTTAGCTGTTGCTTACCACTAGAACTTGAGGTTAAAGCTCCAATGCCAGCCCTTGCACCTTTTGGTTAAATTTACGTGTGCGGTTATAGTTGGTTTGCTTTAGTAGGTATTCCCCTCTGCGACGACCACCAAAGTAGAACTTTTCTAGTATAATAGCACCTCCAGCGTATCCGGTAATGTAGTAACCGTTAAAAATGCCTAGCACACCAAGGCCAAGGGCTGTGGCATTTAGTGTAAAGTTGAAAGCCCCTTCTAGCGGTTTGCCTGCGTATGCTATGCCTGCTCCAGGAATAAAGCTAATCCAGAAAAGGGTGTTCTCTTTTTTAAGTTTAGGTCTATTTGCTTGGGTGTAGAGCTCTTCTAGCGCCGAGGCAAGGCTATCTTTTTGGGAATTACTAAAGTTTGATTTACCGGCCTCATTAAACCTGTCAATTTTAAAAACAAAGATTGCAAAATTTCTCTAATTAATAGCATTGGTGCTTCTATAAGCAACTTTTAAGCCAAGTGTATGTGAGTGGGAGCAAAAAAACCCGGCTAGGGTTTAGGCTAGTCCGGGTTTAGGGTTTAAGCAGGCTGGAGTTTTAGCTAAACTAAAACATGCGTATTACAGTACAATAGTGCTAGCGTATATAGGTTTAGGTCTAGGTTGTTGCAAGGGATTAAGATTGGGGGATGCTTATCCCTTTTGCTAGCCAATACATTAAGAACTGTAACCTTTGGTTTATACTTGTTTACTTCATTAGTTGGGAAAAAACAGTATAAAACTCAAGCCATACACATACTAGATGAAATTTGTTGCCGAAAGGTTGCGTGAGGTTCAAAACTTTTTTCAACAAGCCCCACTTTTTTATGATTAATTCCTAATGCTTTTCTAGCTTTTTATTTCGTTCTGTGCAGCATATTGGTTCTATCATCAGTCCTTTGCAGGTGTTAATAACTCTAACTTAAATTCTAATATGCTTGTAATGAAAAAATACATCAGCCTAATCCTTTTTGGTTTATTTGCTAATGCCCTTTTTGCTCAAACCGACTCAATTGCTCCGGTTAAAGTTATGACCCTTGGCGTTTTTCATTTTGCCTACAATAACTTAGATGTTGTTAAAACGGCAAAGGAAGATTAGGTTTCAGTACTTGATGAGCCTTACCAGTCGGAAATACTAGCCATTGTGAAGGCCATAGAGGAGTTTAACCCCACAATTATCGCCATTGAGGTACAGCCATCAAGGCAAGGGGTAATAGATTCGCTTTACCAGGCATATATTGCTGGCAGGCATACTCTAAAACGAACCGAAGTGCAGCAGCTGGGCTTTAGGATAGGGAAAAACCTGAATATCCCTACTTTGTACTGTGTTGACGATTGGGGCGCACATTACCCTGGTGTAATGGAGCTATTCTCCGACAGTTTACGCGCAGAAAAGTTTTCCAATTTTCAGATTGCGTCTCATAAAACGACAAAGGCATCGCGTATAGGTAGCGTTATTGAAGAGTTAGAAAAGCAGAACAATCCTGCTACAGTTAAAGAGAGCTTAGGAGGTTATCTTGATGGAATTTTTATGTATGAGGAAAAGCCTGGCGATTACGTGGGGGTTGACTTCCAATCGGGGCGATGGTTCAACCGTAACCTTAGAATTCTTAGAAACATTCAGAGAATACCGCATGGTGCAAACGATAGAATCTTAGTGATTTTTGGCGCAGGTCATCTTAACCTTTTAAATCCATTTTTTGATGCTTCAAGTAGGTATCAGTTTGTATCACCATTACCTTATTTAGCAAAGGCTAAAGGCATGGTTTTGCAGAAGTAGTAACCCGATAGTGTTGAGGCAAATTGCAAATCCCGATACGTACAATATTTTGTATGTGCTAATTTTATTATATTTGGTGGAATAGAAAAAAAGGAACTTGTACGTGGAGGTATCAATTGAATTTTTGGATAGATTGATAAATGAGGAGCGCTCTGCTCAGCACTCCCTTTATAGAATGTTCTCGTCCAGAATGTTCGGTATATGCCTTAGGTATGCTCCAAACCCCGATGTAGCAAAGGATATACTTCAGGATGGCTTTGTTAAAGTGTTTACATCAATCCGCACATTTCGTTCCCAAGGTTCTTTTGAGGGGTGGATGCGCAGGATTATGGTAAACACTGCGCTTGAGTACCATCGGAAGCGCTCCGACAACAACGAGGTAACCCTTGATGTTGCAGAGGGTTTGGATGGTGGGCACCACGAAACCGAACACGATTACACTTTTTTCCTGGATGTAGTTTCAAGGCTGCCAGAGCAGTATAGGCTTGTGTTTAATCTTTATGCCATTGAGGGTTACTCGCATAAGGAGATAGCCGATATGCTTAGCATTACCGAATCAACAAGCAAGTCTAACTTCTCTAGAGCCCGCTCCCTTTTGCGAAAAGAGCTTGAACGACTGAACGTTTATAGCTATGATGAATTTTTATGAGCCTATAGGAAATCCTGAGGATGAAGCCATTGCTTCCCTATCCACATTAGAGGTTAAGCCTCCTATGTCGGTGTGGCGAAATATTAGCTCCGAACTGGATGCTAGGCGGCATAGAAAAACGGTTAAGGGGTTTACCATTGCTGCTGCGGCAGCGGTAAGTGCTATTGTGGGTATTGGTAGCATCATCATTTCTGGGGCCGATTTACGTGTTGATAGTAAACCCTTGCAAATGGCTAGCATGGGTAACAGCTCATTACCCCAAGTTACGGTAGAGTCTAGTAGTTCCTCGCCCAATAAACATAGTGCCTCTTTTGGTGCGGAGCAGGAAACAGTATCCACTCTTAGCACTAGTTCAGAAAATAGCACGTTAATTACCGAATCCTCACAACCACTACAACCTTTGGTTTCACTAAGCGCCAGTGTCTCAAAGCCTATTGTTGCTCATAAAGATTTTGTTGTAGCATTGGAAAAGCCTTCCAAAGGTGTGGTATTGCAAAGGAAAAAGACTTTTAGTGGAGGTGGTAATCCGTGGAGTCTCTCCTTTTCGGGCTCACCTGTTTACGCCTTCCATTCCGATGGCGCTCTTAATCAGTTTAAAACCGAAAACGAAGCGGGTATATGGTCCTGGGGATTCGATGTTCTTGTTGGCTACCAAACAACAAGAGGGTTCTCAATACACACGGGTATTGCCATAAGTCCTATAGGGCAGTTTGTTGGCGATGTATTTTTGGTTGATCCAAATTACGGAACGGTTAAAGTGAGCGACTACAAGGGTGCAAGCACTAGTTTGGGGTATGTTACACTGGGCAACACCCAGCAGCGGCTTTTCGATTATCCCGATATGGCTAAAGTTTCATCGGAATCACTAAAAAAATCGAAGGTCAATCTTGTTTCTGTTCAGCAACGGCTATCTTACTTAGAGGTCCCCGTTTTAGTATCCAAATCATTTAGCGGAAAGCATGGTAGCTTTTTTCTGCGTACGGGTATGTCGGTTGGTGTGCTAGTTGGTAATAGAGCAGAGGTGTTTGGCACTGAGGATAATTTAAACGGAAGAACTGTAGGAATAAACCGCTACAGCTACTCCTGGGTTGGCTCCTTTGGTTTTGCCATTCCAGTGTATGGGAAAGCACACTTAATGATAGAGCCTTCATTCAAACTTTGGCTTGTACCTGTTGATGCTCCATTGGGTATAAGCTATCCATTCTCAACCACAGTTAAAGCAGGTATTTTAATCCCATTCTAAGGGTAGGTTTAAATGAATTTTTTGGTCACCTAGTTAAGAGTTTATTACGTTAACAAAGGTTGCACTAACTGCTTATCCCCATTATTTTTGCTAACTTTGCCGCGCATTTTCGCAAAGCATTCCCTTTGGTTTCAATGAGTACTGCTCGTGTAATTATACATAGCATAAAACATTTTCTAGGGGATAGTGTTTTGCAAGTAGTCCTCAACTACCATTAAAGCCGTTTTATATGAATTGCCCAGTAAATTTCCAGAAGCACTTTTTTGCAATCCTATCCTTGGTTAGCTTTGTTGCAGTTGTACTTGCCTTTATCTTTTTGCCCTGGCGAGGAGGCTGTGCTAGTTCTTTGGAGCAGGTTTACGTTTCTCCCGATTCCTCTACATTTATTCCAGGCGTTTATCAAGTGCCCATTCCCCATAAAATAACCTTTGCTGGCGAAGAGGTTCCCCTTCATTACTTTGATGTTAGGGAGAGCCTAGACCGTGAGCTGCAGGTTAACACCTTTTGGCACTCGCAAACGGTGCTACTTTTAAAAAGGGCTAATCGTTATTTTCCAGTAATTGAGCCTATTCTAAAGGAGAACGGTGTTCCCGACGATTTTAAATACCTTGCTGTTGCCGAGAGTGCTCTTACACAGGCTGTATCTCCATCGCAAGCTGTTGGGTTTTGGCAAATTCTTGAAGGAACGGGTAAGGAGCTGGGGCTGGAGATAACAAAGGAGGTTGATGAGCGGTATCACATAGAGAAATCGACACAAGCAGCCTGCAAGTTTTTAAAGAAGAGCTATGATCAGTATGGCAACTGGACTATGGCTGCGGCATCGTACAACTTTGGTCGCAATGGCATTGCGCGTCAAATGGATAGGCAAATGAACGAGAATTACTACGATATGGTGCTTGGAGAGGAAACTGGCCGTTACGTTTTCCGAATTTTGGCTATTAAGGCCATTTTTGAGAATCCTCAGGCTTACGGGTTTTATCTTAATAAAGCAGATCTATACCCAGAGCTTAGGTACAAGGAGGTTAGCGTAGATAGTACTATCAGCAATATAGCGCAGTTTGCAAGCAAGTTTGATACTAACTATAAAATCATTAAGATTCTTAATCCCTGGTTGCGCGAGAATTACTTGAATAATAAGGTAAAGAAGAGTTATGCTATTAAGATTCCCCAAAAGAATTTTAGAGAGGTAGAGCAGTAAACATTGGTATAGTGTAGTGTTTGCTGTAAGAAAAAGGGGTTAAGTACTGTAATTAAAGTAAGAGCAATGAGCGTTCAAAAGGGCGAAGCCGCCGAAATAGACATACTTGGAGCAAGGGTTCACAACCTTAAAAATGTTGATGTTACAATACCCCGCAACAAGCTAACCGTAATTACGGGACTTAGTGGTAGCGGGAAATCATCATTGGCTTTCGATACCATTTTTGCCGAGGGGCAAAGGCGCTACATTGAGACCATGTCGGCATATGCCCGTCAGTTCTTAGGCACAATGGAGCGTCCCGATGTGGACAAGATAACTGGATTAAGCCCAGTTATCTCCATAGAGCAAAAAACAACTAACCGTAATCCCCGCTCAACCGTTGGTACAATAACAGAGATTTACGACTTTCTCCGTTTGCTATACGCTCGCGCCGCAATTGCATACTCCTCGGCAACAGGAGAGGAGATGGTTCGCTACACCGATGATCAAATTGTAAACCTTATACTCGAAACGTTCAACGGGAAAAAAACTGCGGTTCTTGCTCCCATTGTTAGGGGGCGTAAGGGGCATTACAAGGAACTTTTTGAACAGCTTCGGCGTAAAGGGTATCTGCATGTTAGGGTCGATGGTGAGATTATGGAGATGCGCCCAGGCATGAAGCTCGATAGGTACAAAATCCACCAAATTGAGCTTATGGTGGATAAGCTAAAGGTGGAGGACGAAACCCGAAAGCGCTTGTCCGACTCGGTGCTAACAGCAATGACCCAAGGTAAAGGAACCATTGTGGTTCTCGATATGGAAACCAACGACTACCGTTACTTTAGTCGCCACCTAATGTGCCCAACAACGGGATTGTCCTACGATGAGCCAGCGCCCTATACCTTCTCGTTTAACTCGCCACAGGGTGCATGTCCGCGTTGTAACGGTTTGGGAACGGTAAGTGAGGCCGACCTTTCACGCATTATCCCCGATCCAAAAATCAGCATAAAAAAGGGTGGTATTGAGCCTTTGGGCTCATATAGAAATGCCTTAATATTCTGGCAGCTAGAAGCCATTGCTAGTAAGTACGGATTTAGCCTTGCCGATCCAATTGCTGATATACCTGAGGAGGCCCTTAACGTTATTCTGTATGGCTCAACAGAGCAGTTTAAGCTAAAGCACGAGTCCATTGGCTTGTCTTCGTCATACTTTCTCTCCTTCGAGGGGGTGGTAAGCTATGTGCAGAATCATCAGAGCGAGGATTTAACGGGTAAAGGACAGCGATGGGCCGACCAGTTTATACGACACGTAACCTGTCCAGCGTGTTCAGGATCACGCTTAAAGGAGGAGGCTTTATACTTTAGAATTGATGGCAAAAGCATAGCGCAGCTAGCATCTATGGATATAGCTAGCCTTTCCCAATGGCTTATTGGTGTTGAGGATAGGCTAACTAAGCGTCAGAAAACCATTGCAACAGAGATTCTTAAGGAGATTCGTGAACGGGTGGGCTTCCTGCTCGATGTTGGATTATCCTACCTATCACTAAATAGAGGCGCTGCCTCGCTATCGGGTGGAGAGAGCCAGCGTATTCGATTGGCTACACAAATTGGATCCAAACTGGTAAACGTGCTTTACATTTTGGATGAGCCTAGCATTGGCCTTCATCAGCGCGATAATGTTAGATTAATCGAATCACTAAAATCGCTTCGCGACACGGGTAACTCCGTTATTGTTGTTGAGCACGACGAGGAGATGATTCTTGCTGCCGATTATGTGGTTGACATGGGGCCTAAAGCAGGACGACTGGGTGGTAAGGTGGTGGCCAGTGGAACTCCTTTGGATATAGCTAAGTCCGACTCGCTAACCGCCCAGTATCTAAGCGGCCGGCTGCAAATCCCTACTCCCCAATCGCGTCGTCAGGGTAATGGACTATTTATAAAGGTGATTGATGCGGCTGGTAATAACCTCAAAAACGTTTCTGTAGATTTCCCTCTTGGTAAGTTTATTTGCATAACAGGCGTATCGGGTAGCGGAAAATCTACCCTGATTAATGAAACGCTGCACCCAGCAATAGCCCAAAAGTTTTACCGCGCAATGCAGGAGCCCTTGGCGCACGAGCGCATTGAGGGTCTAGAGCATATCGATAAGGTTATTGAGGTGGACCAATCGCCGCTTGGCCGTACACCACGCTCAAATCCATCAACCTACACAGGCGTTTTTACCGATATTCGTAAGCTGTTTGAGCTAACACCCGAGGCCAAAATTAGGGGCTACAAATCGGGGCGTTTCTCCTTTAACGTTAAGGGTGGGCGTTGCGAAACCTGCAAGGGAGCTGGTGTGCAAACCATTGAGATGAACTTCCTTCCCGATGTGTACGTTAAGTGCCGCGACTGCAATGGTCAGCGCTACAATCGCGAAACCCTTGAGGTAAAATACAAGGGCAAAAGCATTAGCCAAGTACTGGATTTAACAATAAACCAGGCTGTTGAGTTCTTTGAGAACATTCCCAACATCTACCAAAAAATTAAAACGTTACAGGATGTTGGCCTAGGCTACATTACCCTAGGGCAACCATCTACTACCCTATCTGGTGGTGAGAGTCAGCGTGTTAAACTTGCCGCCGAACTAGCAAAGCGCGATACTGGCAAAACCCTTTACATTTTGGACGAGCCAACAACAGGTTTGCATTTTGATGATGTTAGGGTGCTCCTAGATGTGCTTAACCGCCTTGTTGACAAGGGTAATACGGTTATTGTAATTGAGCACAACATGGATGTAATTAAGGTTGCCGACCATATAATTGACCTTGGCCCAGAGGGCGGCGCTGGAGGCGGAAAGCTTATTTGTACAGGTACCCCAGAGGAAATTATGAACGTGGAGGGGAGCTATACCGCAACCTATCTTAAACGCCACCTAGAAACAACAGGGCAGCTAAGAATGCAGTAGTTGAGGAAGTTGAGGGAGTTGAGGAAGATAGAGGAATAAATGGTGACACCGGAAGTTGATGGAAAAGAACGGAAGTAGTCGGAAGTCAACGGAAGTTATCGGAATACTGTAACTCGTAACAAGTAACCTGTAACTAATTAGGGAAGATGAGGAAGTGGTTGGAGCAAGAGGAAAACAACGGAAGTCCTCTGAATTCTGTAACTGGTAACAAGTAACCTGTCACTAATTAGAGGAATTGAAGGAGTCAACGGAAGTTGTCAGAATTCTGTAACTAGTAACTAGTAACTTGTCACTAAAAGGAGTCAACGGAATTGGCAAATTGTAATCTGTAACTTTTAAATTTGTGTAAATCCGTATCATTCGTCTAATTTGTGTTCCAATCCTAGCATTCGTAAAATTTGTATTCCATCAATAAATTTAAACCCAAAACAATGGAAATAAAACTAGTAATTAACGGAACTAACGGCTCGTTTAGAGCTTACGAGAACAATGTTGAGGCTGGTTTTATAAGCTTTACATTGCCCTCAATCTCCACAATTATACTGGAGCACACAGAGGTTTTCCCTGAATTTTCGGGTAAAGGAATTGCCAAAAAATTAGTACTTTCAGCACTTGACTACGCTAAGGAGAACAACCTAACCGTTGAGGCTGTTTGTGAGTATGCTCAAAAGGTAATAGCTAACCTGTAAAGGTTGCTAAATGAGCTTATTAGCGTTGTTGGTATTTACAAAATGTATATTACGAATAGCGTAATTATTTATGAGAAAAGAAGTTCAAATTATTTGCGAAAACACAGGTGAAAGGCATATTCTACAACCCGGAATGAGCCTTTCGGAGATAGCTAAGCATCTTAACATTGCACTTAGCAATCCCATTCTTGGTGCTATGGTCAACAACGAGTTAAAAGAGCTCGACTACGAGGTTTACTCGCCCAAAAACATCCGTTTTATCGATATTACCCATGCAGCAGGGATGCGCATTTACCAGCGCTCGCTGTTCTTTGTGCTGCAAAAAGCCGTTCGCGATATTCTACCTAACGCAAAGGTGCGCTTTGAGCATGCCGTTTCTAAAGGTTTTTACTGTGAAATTGATGGCTGCACAGAGCCCATAGAGCTGCCTCTTATTTTTCGTATAGGCGATAGGATGCGTGAAATTATTGCTGCCGATCTTCCTTTTCGTCGCGATAAGATGCTTACTACCGATGCCATTAAGCTATTTGAGCAGCTGGGTTATACCGATAAGGCCAAGCTATTTACATCGCGCCCAAAGCTCTACTCATCGGTTTACTTTTTGGATGACATGGCCGATTACTTTTTTGGTTGCCTTGCCCCATCAACAGGTTACCTTAAAGTGTTCGATCTTGTTAAGTACTATCAGGGAATGCTACTAATGATTCCTAAGCGCCGTAAGCCCAATGAGCTGGAGGATATCGTTATCCAGAATAAAATGTTTGATATTTTTCAGGAGTACAAGGATTGGGTTGATATACTTGGTGTGGGAAGCATTGCCGCTATTAATGAACAGGTTAAGGCAGGTGGCGCCAGTGAGCTTATAAAAATATCGGAAGCGCTGCACGAAAAAAAGGTTGGCCAAATTGCCGATATGATAACCAGTCGCAAAAACGGAGAAGGGGTGCGCCTTGTGCTTATTTCGGGGCCATCATCGTCGGGAAAAACAACCTTTGCCAAGCGCCTATCCATTCAGCTTAAGGTTACTGGACTTAAACCCTACACGCTTTCGCTGGACAACTACTTTGTTGATAGAGATAAAACCCCTCTCGATGAGCATGGTGAGTATGACTTTGAGAGCATACATGCCCTTGATATTGATAAGTTTAACGAGGATATGGTTAGACTCCTCAATGGCGAGGAGGTGGAAATACCTAAGTTTAGCTTTGAGCAGGGAAAGCGTTTCTACGATGGTACCAAAATGCAGATTGAACCTCATGGAATAATTATACTTGAGGGAATTCATGCGCTAACCCCCGAGCTAACGCATAAAATTCCTAACAAACAGAAATTCAAGGTTTACGTAAGTGCCCTTACATCGCTTTCTATCGATGGCATAAACCGCATTCCAACAACCGATAACCGCCTAATTAGGCGCATAATTCGCGACTTTAGGTACAGGGGCTATAGCGCACTGGATACTATTAGGCGCTGGGAGAGCGTACGTCGCGGTGAGGACCAAAACATATTCCCTTATCAGGAGGAGGCCGACGTAATGTTTAACTCTGCTCTTCTTTTCGAACTTGGTGTGCTTAAGCGCTATGCCGAACCAATTTTACGGGAATTGCCCCCAAATGTTCCTGAGTACGCAGAGTCCACCCGACTTTTAAAGTTTCTTAGCAACATAAGCCCCATTCCCGATGAGGATATTCCTCCAACCTCCATTATCAGGGAGTTTCTTGGTGGCAGCACCTTTTCTTATAAGTAAGGATTTTTAGATACGTTTAAAAGTGGGATTGCAAATTTGTAATCCCACCTTTATTCTAACCCTATTTATGTGCAAAGCAACAGAAATTAAGATTGTCTCTTCACTCGCTGCAGGCGTAATAACCCAACCCGTGCAGTTTTTCTAACAGGTTACACCAAAGTTGATAACTTTACTGCAATTGTTTATAAATCATCAAATTGATAGTGGCTCTTAACTTTTAATAATTATAAATTTGATACATGGTTGCCGGTTTAAAATTTAAAAAATGCGCTAGAACTAAACATTTACAGCCATTTGGTGGTGTGGTATTGTATTATTTTACTATACTTGTACTAAAATAACCGCAACCCGAACATAAGTAAATAAGTGCGGGCACTATGATGAGATCTTTCGTACTTCTTTTTAACATGATAGGTGTGCTTTTCCTCAATTTTATGTTGAGCGAAGATGTGTCCCTGTCTATGGATGTTCCAACAGAGGTAAGTGCAGGTGCTGAATTTGATGTTGAAGTAACCCTCAAAAAAGGAACCCTAGCCAGTTTTGCAAGGTTTCAACAGGATTTACCAATAGGTTTATCTGCTCAAGCCGTTGATCCAGCAAACTCCAACTTCACCTTCGAGAATCAAAAGGTAAAATTTATTTGGCTCCGATTGCCAATGGAATCGGAATTTAAGGTGATGTATCGCATTAGGGTCGATGAGCGGCTTAAAGGGCAGTTCGATCTTAAGGGCTTATTCTCGTACATAGAGGGGAACGAGCGCAAATCGGTACCCGTAGGGTCCAATGCCATTGTTATTCGCCCATCTAGCAAAATAAATCCAGAGCTTATTGTTGATATCAACGAGTTCCAAAACCTTGTACCCGCTCAGCCTCCCGTATCGTTGGTTGCTAGCAACGTACGCTGCATAAGGCAGCAACCCTACGTTTCTGGCGACAATAACGACATGATTGTTAATGTATTGGTTAGCAAGGGTAGCACAGAGAAGTTTGCTAAAATAGAGGAAACTGTTCCTCAAGGATACAGAGCCGAGGCCATAGAAACTCGCGATGCCATTTTCTCTTATAAAGATGGTGTAGTTAAATTTATTTGGATGAATCTTCCTGCCGAGCAACGTTTTGTTGTATCCTATAAGCTAATTCCCGACAATGGTGTTGGTGAGGCCAATCCTAACATCGACGGCAAGTTCTCATTTATTCTTAACGATGCAACACAGGTAATTGATGTGGTACAACGTGAGGTAAACCTAACTTCGCCCGATTCAAAGGCTATAGAGGGACTTATCTCTTCGGTTCCAGCACCAAACCTTAGCATACCTACTGGGAAGCAACCCTCAAGTACAAGCTTTACTCCTGGTGCCGATGGCGCAGTAGATATTCCCGTTGAGTACAGAAAAATTGAAGGAAAACCAAGGCGTACCTCTCAGCCTACCGTTGATATGGTAAACATGCTGGAGCCTGAAGATGGCGTTTACTACAGGGTGCAAATTGCTGCAGGCCATAGATTGGTAAACGTAAAGCGTTACTTTGGCAAGTATAATATTAAGGAGGAGGTTAGAACAGAAGAGCATCAGGGCTGGTACAAGTACTCTATTGGCTCATTCCCAGAGTACAAGTTGGCTCGCGATTATAGGGTAAACCTTTGGAACACCACCCCAATAAACGATGCTTTTGTTGCAGCCTACAACAATGGAACTCGCATTACAGTTCAGGAGGCACTTATGATTACTAACCAGCAATGGTATCGCTAGTTATAGAATTGGCTAAACTATGCAAAAAATAAACTTTACATACCGCTTTTTAACCATTCTGGCACTGCTTCTCTTTGCCCTTGCGTTTAGCGTGCAAGCTCAGGAGGAGGAGACAAACTACTGGGATGAACTTCTTAATGTTGAAGTTGAGGTGCTAAATCCCGTTTACAAGCCTGTGATTTCCTTTGGTGCTGGGGTATTCAGCTTTTTAGGCGATGTAAAAAGCCCAGGCATGACGCCCCTTGCTGGCCAGTTTGGTTACCGCGTAAACATGTCCACCCTTTTTGGGAAGAAAAACTTTTTTAAGCTTAACTTCTTTGTGATGATGGGCAGTGTGCGTGGGCACGATTTTGACTACTCCTTAAAGTTTCAGCAGAACCCAGCATTGCTTCCTGTTGATAACGATGGCAATCCCATTTACTTTAACTCTGCCTTTAGCACCGATTTCTTTGAATTTGGTGCAAACGTAGAGTATGGCTTTGGTCATTTTTTTGGAAAAGAGAAAAAGTTTAGACCCTTTATTGCTCTGGGTGTAGCACCACTTCAGTTTACCCCCAAGGGCGATTTACGTAATGGGAGCGGGGGGTACTATCACTATTGGAACGATGGCACAATTCGCAATATAGCACAATCTGACCCAAACAGCTGGGCTTCAACCGTTATTAGTCGCGACGGAAAGTACGAAACCGACCTTTCCAAACAGGACTACTTTGGACAGGGTTCCTACTCCCGCACCTCTGTGGTATTTCCCCTTGAGGTGGGCTTCGACTTTTATTTGTCCGATAGGGTTAGCCTACGCGTTGCATCGTCAATTCACTATGCGCTTACAGATGATATTGACAACTTAAACCCCACTGCAGCAAAAAAGTACGGGATAAAGGACAATGGCTTTGGCGATATGTTCACATTTACGTACTTCTCTCTTAATCTAGACTTGTGGTCGGATCCTAAGACCATGCTTATTGAGAAGATGTTTGCTGATTACGACTTTGATTATCTTCTAATTGCCGATGAGGATGAAGACTTTGTTTTCGATATAGCTGATGAGTGCCCAGGTACACCGCTAGGCGTTGCTGTTGACACTCTTGGTTGCCCTCTAGATTCTGATACCGATGGTATTTTTGACTATATGGATGATGAGGCAAATACCCCAGTTGGAGCTATTGTTGATGAGCGTGGGGTGCAGCTGTCGGAGGATGTTCTTTCAGATATGTTTAACTTTGGCGACGCAGTTCTTAGGAAAGAGGTTCGTGTTATTCCTGTGGCTCCAATTTGGACACGCAGTGTAACCTTTACTCCTGGTGTAATTCCTGATAAGTTTAAAGCGGTTGATGCCGATGCCGATGGCTATATCTCATTTGCAGAGCTCCTTGCAGCTATTGATAAGTACTTCGATCAGGATTCTCAATTTACAGTGGACGATGTGTATGAGCTTAACGACTTTTTCTTCTCGCAGTAAACTGGTTTATCCCAAAATAAGAAAGCCCCTTAACAAGGGGCTTTTTACATTTATATAGGGCATGTGTTAACGTTTCATGTACCTATCCATCTCCCTTTTGGTGTCCTTGGACTTAAGGTCTTCGCGCTTATCATGTAGCTTCTTACCGCGGGCAAGGCCTATCTCTAGCTTCGCAAGCCCTTTGTCGTTAACAAAAAGTTTAATGGCAACAATGGTTAAGCCCTTCTCCTGCGATTGGCGGTGTAGCTTGCGAAGTTCCTTTCCTGTTAGTAGGAGCTTTCTTGGGCGCTTGGGCTCATGGTTATTGTATGTGCCAAAGGTGTACTCGGCTATGTGCATTCCCTTAACCCATAGCTCTCCTTCAATAAAATGGCAGTAACAGTCAACTAGGCTGGCCTTACTCTGCCTAATGGACTTAATCTCTGTCCCCGTAAGCACAATTCCAGCAACGTAGGTTTCAATTATCTCAAACTGAAAAAAGGCCTTTTTATTCTTTATAACTATCTTATTATTTGCCATGGTGTTATGCTATTGTTAAGCTGAATATAGGGCTTAGTAAGAGCTCAATTATAAAAACTATCATTACAAAAAGGAGGAATAGAATAAATACGTAACCAACTTTTCGTTCAACTTTTATGCTAAGCATTGGTCCTATTCCTTTGTAAAAAAGGAATAAGCTGTATAGTCCAAGCAGCATAAAGAACATTCTAGAGGTGGGCATAAAGCGCGATATTGAAGCAACCACAAAGAATACCGAAGACGAAAAGGTAACAAGCTTAAGTGCATTGGTTATACTTTTGGTTCCACCAAACGATACAGATAGCTCATTTGCAACATACGAAATGGCTAGTATTCCAAGAACTCCATTTATAAAAGCGGCAAGCAGGTGCCTAAATGCGAACCACGCGTTGTGGCTTATTAAAAACACACCTAGAAACGTTACTGCGGAGCAAATAGCCATTAGTGGAACAATAAACCCCCACACAAGTTGCGATTTGGTCTCCACTTTAGCCTGTTCGTTTAGCCAAGCCGTATCGGGATCTACTATTGTTTGGGCAATGCGCTTTAAATTGCTTATGATATCATTTGTTGTGTATCGGCTCATGAAAGTCGTTGGTTTTAGGACAGTGTACAAAATTAGCTAATTTTACACCATATACTACAATTCTACTATTAAGGATGCCAGATAACCACTACGAACTAATTACTATACTTGGCCCAACGGCAGTAGGCAAAACTGCTGTGGCTGCCAACTTGGCTTTAGCTATTGATGGGGAGATAATTAGCGCCGATTCACGGCAAGTTTACCGCGGAATGGATATTGGTACCGGCAAGGATTTAGCCGATTACACAATCAATTCCATTAGCATACCCTATCACCTTATTGATATTGCTGATGCTGGCGATAAGTACAACGTTTTCAGGTTTCAGTCCGATTTTCTTTCGGCCTACAACAACATTAGGCAGCAGGGGAAGCAGCCTATTCTGTGTGGTGGAACGGGAATGTACATAGAGGCTGTAACCAAGGGTTATAAAATGGTTAGCGTTCCCGTTAACGAGCCGCTTAGAGCCGAACTTGATACCAAATCGGACGAAGAACTGGAGCAGATGCTCTGTTCCTTAAAGCAGGTCCATAACCGCTCCGATTTTGATACCCGCAAGCGCACCATACGCGCCATAGAGATTGAGCTGCACCAGCAAAGCAGCGGGCATAGCTTTTCTTTTCCAAGTATAAATAATATCTATTTTGGAATTGCTGTTGATAGGGAGGTAAGGCGTAACCGCATAACCCAGCGGCTAAAGGATAGACTTCGTGAGGGGATGATTGAGGAGGTGCAAGGTCTTATTCGTGCTGGTGTACCCGTTAGTACCCTTATATTCTATGGGCTGGAGTATAAATTTGTGGCCATGTACCTAGTTGGTGAGCTAACGTACAACGACATGTTCTCGCAGCTAAATGCCGCTATCCATCAATTCGCTAAAAGGCAGATGACCTGGTTCAGAAAGATGGAGCGCAGCGGCGATACAATACATTGGATTGATGGTACTTTGCCAATGAATGAGAAAATCAATAGGATTATGAATACTATACAGCAATACCATTAATATTTGTAACTTGTTAACTACTAAGTAAAAATACCTCTTAAATGACGACTCTTGGACGCGATATAGATGCCTTACTTAACCGCAATTCCGCTGGGAATATAAGTTTTATCGGTTTTTTCTCTACGCATAATGCCATAGAGGTAAAACCGGTGAACAGTTCCGTTTTTGCAAGCGGTGTTAGCGATGAGCTGTGGTGGTACTCAGCAGCCGATAATATTGCGGATTTTAAACAGTTCCTAAAGGATTTAAAGGGTAGGGTAGCTTACCTTGCAGTACTTACCGATGAGCAACTATCCGCTGTAAAAGAGCGCTATAGCATTGAGTGGACATTATCGTGCATGCGTTACATTCTCCCAAATAATGTGTCTGTTAGCAATTTACAGGAGGATATTAACCCTAGTAAGCTTAAAGTAACCGATGCCAATAAAGTGTTTACCAACTCTAATTACAGCGCATATACCAACCCTGTTTATATTGCAGGCCAAATTGCCAATGGCCCATCGGCTGGAGTGCGCCTTAATGGGAGTCTTGTTGGTTGGGCACTAACGCACGACGATACCGCTTTGGGCATGCTCCGTGTTTTAGACAACTATAGGCGCAAAGGGATTGCTCGTGCTCTGGTTGTATCCCTAATTCAACAGGTTAGGCAAAGTAATCGCATCCCGTTTACCTATGTGGAGCATAGCAATGAGGCTTCCAATGGATTGGTGCGTTCGTTAGGGTTTGTTCCCGATAGAAATGTGCATTGGGTTAAAGTAAACCTTAAATAGGAATTGGTATCAGAATAACTGTGTCTATATAAAGAATGAACATTAACTAAATATAAATGGTAAACGCTATGAGAAAGGTAAACCTACTACTAATGGTTATGGCTTTTGCAGCAACGTTCCAAGGATGCCAACAGGCAGACGACAAGGGGGCTAGCGCTCCCATTCAGATTAACAATGAGCTAACCGCCGACGAGATTAGCAAGGGAATCCTTAGCCCCGAAGTGCTTTGGAAGTTTGGCCGGGTATCTGGTGCCGAGGTGTCACCTTGCGGGAAAATGGTGGTTTACGGCATTAGCCGTTACTCTGTACCCGACAATAAGGGTGTTACTAACCTTTTTATTGTTGATGTTGAGGGCGGAGAGCCTCGCCAGCTAACCGACAACGCAGGTAGCGAGTTCGATGCGCACTGGCGTCCCGATGGTAAGCGAATTGGTTTTATTTCAACCCGTGGCGGCTCAGCGCAAATGTGGGAGATGAATCCCGATGGTACCGATATGGTTCAGGTTACCAACATTGAGGATGGCATTAACACCTTTAAGTACGCTCCATCGGGCGATAGAATCCTTTACACCAAGGATGTTAAGTTTGTTAAGGTTACAGGTGCCGAGATTCATCCCGATATGCCAAAATCTACAATGAAAGTTTACGATAACCTTATGGCTCGCCACTGGGATCATTGGGAAGATGGTGCTTACAGCCACATCTTTGTTGCCGATTATAATAACGGTAAGGTTGGTACAGGTAAGGATATTATGGAGGGCGAGATTTTTGAGGCTCCCCTTTCTCCATACTTCGATGCTGGCGATATCACCTTTAGCCCTTGTGGAAAGATGATTGTGTACGCTTGCAAAAAGCAGTACGGAAGAGATTTTGCTGTTAGCACAAACTCCGATCTTTTCCTTTATAACATAGAAACTGGCGAAACCAAGAACCTAACCGAGGAAAACGTTGGTTACGATAAGTATCCTGCATTCTCGCCCGATGGCAAAATGCTTGCATGGCAAAGCATGGAAACCCCAGGTTACGAGAGCGATAAGCACCGCTTGTTTGTAATGGATTTGGCTACTGGAACCAAACAGTACCTTACCAAAAACTTTGACCAGAACGCCGACCAAATTACCTGGAGTGCCGATGGTAAGTTTATCTACTTTATTAGCGGAACTAAGGGTACTGAGCAACTTTACAAAATGGATCCTCAAACCCTTGAAATAGCTCAAATTACTACAGGTAAGCACAACTACTCTTGGTTTGGTTTTGGCAATGGTGCTTTAGTAGCTCAAAAAATGAGCATGAGCATGGCTGCAGAGCTTGTTCGTGTTGATGAGGCTACTGGTGCCGATACTCAGCTTACTTTTACCAATAAGAATATTTACGAGAATATTAAAATGGGCGAGGTGCAGGAGCGTTGGGTTAAAACAACCGATGGAAAGGACATGCTTGTTTGGGTTATTCTACCTCCTAACTTTGATGCAACAAAAAAATATCCAGCGCTTCTTTACTGCCAAGGTGGCCCACAAAGTACCGTTGGACAGTTCTTTAGCTACCGCTGGAACTTCCAAATTATGGCTGCTCATGGCTATGTTGTTGTTGCTCCAAATCGTAGGGGTGTACCATCGTTTGGGCAGGAGTGGAACGCCCAAATATCTGGCGACTATAGCGGTCAGAATATTAAGGATTACCTGAGTGCAATTGACGATGTTGCCAAAGAGTCATGGGTTGATGCCGATCGTTTAGGTGCCGTTGGTGCTAGCTATGGTGGGTATTCTGTGTACTACCTTGCAGGTATGCACAATAAGCGCTTTAAAGCATTTATTGCTCATAATGGCATGTATAACTTCGAGAGTTTTTATGCAGCTACCGAGGAGACCTTCTTCCCTAACCATGACTTTGGTGGTTCTTACTGGGATAAAGAGAATAAGGTTGCTCAGCGTACCTTTGCCAATAGCCCTCATAAACTGGTTCAGAACTGGGATACACCTATTATGGTAATTGTTGGCGAAAACGATTTCCGTATCCCTTACACCGAAGGTTTACAGGCATTTAATGCTGCTCAGCTACGCGGAGTGCCTAGTAAGCTGCTTATGTTCCATAATGAGAATCACTTTGTAACCAAACCTCAGAACGCCATTATCTGGCAACGCGAGTTCTTTGGATGGTTAGACCAATGGTTAAAAAAGTAATCCTTTATAGATAATAGGAAGCCACTCAGTTTTGGGTGGCTTCTTTGTTTTATAATATAGTGATGACAAAGAATAACCGTGCATCCACCCACAACTGTGCTCTTATCTTTTTAGGCTATCATCTAATGTCTAGCGTCTTAAATCTAACATCTCAAATCTATTTCCCTCTTTTTGTTGAAACACTATAAATAATAGTTTATTTTGCTATTCTAAACCCAAACCAAAATAATTGCTCATGCCCAGAGTAATTTATATCCTTACAGTTAAGTTTCTCATTGTTGCCCTATTGGTGGGTACCCCAACATGTTTTGCTAAGGCCAACCAGCAAATTCCCGAAAGCACGGCAAAGCTTATAAATAGAAATTTACCCTATGAGCAGCAGCTAGAACAGCTAAATGGTATTGCAGACTCTCTGTTTCCCGTCTCTCCAGATGTTGCCCTTGCTCTTGCCCAAGAGGCACTAAAACTTGCCCAAAAAGAGGGCGTAGAGAAAGATATAGAGGCGCAAGCATTTAAAATGGCAACATTTTATAGCAACTTGAGCCAGCATGGTAAGGCTCTCGATTACCTTCGTATCTCGTTAGATTACTCAAAGCAGCAGGGAAATAGCATTTATCAAGCAACCATTCTAAGGCGGATTGGCAGTGCGTACTACTACATTGGCTACTACGATAAAAGTTTGGAAGCCTTTATGGAGGCCTTAGAGATATCAAATAGCCTATCCGATGATGATGGTGCCGCTGCGGCTTATAATAATATGGGACTAATTTATCAGGTTAGGTCTCAGTACGATTTGGCCATGGATAGCTACCTAAAAGCGGAGGATTTATTCGCTCAGCTTAACGATGAGCCTAATAGGTCGTTAGCCTTACTTAACATAGGCAATATATATTACTTTAAGGGCGACTTGGACGAAGCGCTTAGCTACTACACACGCTCCGTTGAAATATCAAAACCAATAAATAAGATAGACAATGTGGCGCTGGCCTACCAAAATATGGCGCTTGTTCACGAGCTAAAGGGAAATCTTACAACCTCATTAACATATAGTGTTGAGTCGTTGGAACTTTACCGTGAATCGAACAATGAATATGGTATAGCCAGCTTATCCAACAATATAGGGAACTACTATATGGAGCAAGCCGATTATGCATTAGCCGAAAAGTATTTTAAAGAGGCCGTTGCAACATCAGAAAAAATTGGTTCCCTGTCGTTAAAGCAAATTTCCTACCTCTCCTTATCTTACTACTTTGAGCAGCAACAGAAGTACGATTCGGCACTTATATACTTTAGAAAGTCGGTTGAGTGCAAGGACAGTATCTCAAATAGGGAAAGCGATCAGAAAATAGCTGAGCTACAAACCCAGTTTGAGATGCGAAAAAAGGACGAGGAGAATTCTCGGTTACGGAAGCAATCGTGGAGCCTATCCATTATTGGTACAATAATTACACTGCTTCTCCTTACGTTATACCAAACCAAAATGCGGGTAAATAGGAAGCTTAAAGTTTACAATGAGCAGGTGCAGCAGCAGAATAAGGAACTTGAAGTTGCAAATTCCGCCAAGAACCGATTCTTTTCCATTGTAGCGCACGACCTTAAAAATCCTCTTGCTTCCTTTATGGGCTATTTAGATGTGCTGCGCCAAAATGTTGTTGAGCTTCCGCGTAAGGATTTGGAGCAGGAGCTTGGCCACCTTTACATAATGGCAAACGGAATGAGTGATTTGCTTGAGAACCTGCTTAAGTGGGCTCGAAACCAAACAGGGGCTATTGAATTTGTTCCAGAATACATAGATATAAATTCACTTATTGCTGATAATATAAGGCTTTTGGAGCCAAGCGCACAGTTAAAACTTATTCGTATTGAGAAGCAGACCGATTGTGAACTGCTTGCTTTAGCCGATAAGAATATGATTAGCACTGTGATACGCAACCTAATTAGCAATGCGCTAAAGTTTACCTTACAGGGCGGGTTGGTGAAAGTTGGAGGGCAAGTTGAGCAAGGGGCTATTTGCGTTTGGGTTGAAGATAATGGCGTAGGTATTTCGGAGGAGGATAAGGCAAAGCTTTTTAAACTTGACGCAAAAATACAGTCCTCTGGTACAGCTAATGAACCTGGATCTGGTCTAGGATTAGTGCTTTGTAGGGATTTTATAATTAAGCATAACGGAACAATTACATTCGATAGTACAAAGGGAGAGGGGAGTAGGTTTGAGTTCCGCATCCCTTCTGTTAACCTGTAATAAAAATGGCAGCACAACCTAAAGCGTGCTGCCATTCTAATTCTAAAACCCCTTTAGAATATTAACGAAAGCGCAAGAAGAAAGTCGGTTGCTAGTACCACAACCACATTGCTTCCAAGCGCTGGAACCATTTGCTTTATGTCATCGCCATTTTGTACGGCTGTTACCGATGCCTTTATTGCTAAGGGTATAGGTAGTAGCGCAATATATACCCAGTAGGAGGTAATTCCTAGCAGGGGCATTGCTATTATGGAGCCAAATGTAAGAATCATGCCTGTTGCGTAAACCCATGCAGCCACTTTGCGACCAAATAGCACCACAATATGTCTGCGTCCTCCTGCTGTATCGGCTTCCAAATCGGGAAGTTCATTAATTAGCAGTAGCAGCGAGGTAAGTATTCCTGCAGGAATAGATATCCACCAAACCTCTGTAGGTATTACGTTGGCAATGGGCATGCCAGGCGTTGCTGTAAGCGCAATGTAGCTGCCAATAACCATTAGAGAACCAAGTGTTAACCCGCTAAGTAGCTCTCCAAGAGCAAATCGAGTAAGCACCTTGGTGTATGCTACAATGGTAATGCCTCCAATAAGCGCAAATAGTAGTATTAGCATGTGCGATACCAGAGCAAAGTACAACCCAACTGCAGCCGATATTACTAGAGTTGCAATGGCAACGGCAAGAACTTGGTTTGGTTTGGTAAATCCACTTACCAGCATACCACTACCTCCGCTAAATGGGGTTCGCTGTGTGCTAAAGTCAATCTTTGTGCTGTAGTCGGAGTACTCGTTAAACAGGTTCACAGAAATGTGTGAGGCAACGGCTCCAAGAACTAATAGCACAATATGCATTATGCTTATACTCTCGTTGGCTGGTATGTACTTGAACGATAAGCTTACGCCAATTGCAACAAGTAAAACAGCCAGTATTAGAAATGGCGCCCTAATTTGGGCTAACCATACTTTTAGGTTATTATTTGTACTCATTCTAAGTTTAATTTTGTAGCAATTTAACACCTCAATATGCAAAAAGGTTCAAATCGTTTAAGCTAAATGTGGGCATCTTTAGTAAGAAGGTAAAATAAGCGCAAAAAAAAACCATCCGCAGGGCGGATGGTTTGTGGGTATAATTGTTTAAAACTAAGCCCACATGAAGAACTTCTCGTTGTTAGTGTACTTGTCGATGTTCTTATCAAGAATACCATCAACAAGGATAACAATCCAGTCAACCATTGGAACAATACCAAAAATACCACCGCAAGTAAAGAAGTAAATGGCCCACATGCTACCTTTTGTACCAAGGTAGTGACGGTGAATACCAAAACCACCTACTGGAAACGGTATAAAAAACACATACAGTGATTGGTTTTGTTGATATAAGGTTATATCTTTGATATGACTTTCAATATTGTGAAAAAAAATACCAAGTTACATGTGTATAATAGCATATCAATGCTTTATGGTTTTAAAAGAGCCCGTTTTAACCTAATCGCTTTCACCTCATATCATTCAATAGAGCATGTTGTTTTTTTGCATATTCATACCCTTAAATTGTCGTAGTACCTTTTTTACTCACTAATTTAAAAAAATGCGAGTGAAGGGATTTGATATAGGGGTGTTTATAAATTTAAAGTATTGTTAACTCGTTGTTTGCTAGTTTTGTTATGGATGTTTTTTATAGGTAAGTAGCAGAAGAGTCCGCATAAATTACTGGATTTGACTCTCTTCCTTGGTTTATAGACCAACAAAAAAGAGTGGAGTTCAGCAACCACTATAAAAACGGGGCGATACCGAAAAGCCATACGAGTAGGGAATTTAAAAAACAGAATTATATGTTTAAGAAAAGCAAGATTTTACCACTCTTACTAGTTGTAACTGCATTAATGACAAGTTGTGCTGCGGTAAAAAGTCCTTTAGTTGGGGTTTGGTACACGGATGTTAAATCACCTGTAGCCGTTACGGGTAACTCCAATTCAACAAAAGTTGGGTCATCAGAAGCAACTTCTATTCTTGGAATTATTGCTACAGGTGATGCAAGTGTTGACGCTGCTGCTAAAGCGGCAGGGATTACAAAAATCCATCACGTTGACGAGCATTCAACTAGTATTTTGGGTCTTTATGCAAAATACAAAGTATTTGTATATGGCGAGTAATCGTATTAACGGGGCGTGCAATAGCGTGCCCCTTTCTTTGGCTACAATTATTACGTTAATGCTTGTTTTTACAGGGAATAGCAATGCGCAGAATATTTCAAAGTACTATACTTCTTCGCTACAGCAAAGCGGAACTCTTTACTTTATTCTTCCCCAAAGCGGGTTTAGAAACAATGAAATTAGGAGTGAGTTAACCTATGACATTACTTACTTAACAGCAATGGATAATACTGTTTTAAACTTTTCCTATTACGATAAACTGAGTAGGGATATTGACAGTATTGCTTTTGTTGGTGATGAAATTAGAATAACTTCAATAGACATAAAAAAAATATTCGTTGAGCCAAAAAAAGGAAGATGGCACTATCGATACTCCTCAAATTTTTTATTTCGTGATTTAGCTAATCTTTTTAATCAATCGCCCCCCCCTAAACTATTCCTATACACAAAACAAGGCATAGTGGAACTAAATATTAAAAAAAAAAACTGGGGAAAGACCACTTCGGTTAATAGAACGATATTTACCATGATAAAACACAATCAGTAAATAATCCGTACACCAGAGGGGCAAGTGCCCCAAACCACCCAATAGCATGAGGAATAGAAATCTTATATCTCACTTAGAACCTTTTACTTTTTGTAGCCAATAAAACTCATTAAGGTGCCACTTTGTGTTGTTTCATCAATAAAAAAATCGTAACCAAAGTTAGCTGCATTTGTTAATTGTTTTGCTGTTGTATTCAACAAAGCCGTTCAAATATGATTTTTTTATTCAGTCGTGCTAATTTTTTAATTCTTATTCAATTGCACTATGAAAATGGGTGTATTGATCTTACCTTTGACGCCCGTTAAGCCAACAACAAAACAAACAATTAATTACTGGTGATGAAACGATTACCCCTAATTGCACTTATTTTGCTTGGTTCTTTTGCTTTACGGGCACAGGAGCAAACAGCTACGGATAGCCTAAAGATTCTATCCAACAAAATTTTAACCATGCTGGAAAGCAGCACTGTGTCGGCGCAGCTCTTTTTTGCCTACCGTTATACGGATTACTCTACAGCCGACAGCAAGAATGAGTTTGCCATAAAACGCGGTTACATCAACTTTAATCACTCAATAAACGAGAATCTTTCTGGACGTATTACACCCGATATTACCATTGATAAGGAGGGTGATGGTGAGGGCGACGTAGAAATGCGCCTAAAGTACTGCTACATGGAGTATAAGCATAAGGGTGGCAAGTTCTTTTCCAATCCCAAAATTGTTGTTGGAGAGGTTTACACCCCTTTTATTGAGTTTGAGGAGAAGATAAACCGTTACAGGGTAGAGGGTAGTCACTACTTGGATCGAATTAAGCAGATATCTTCTGCCGATTTTGGTTTAACCCTATCGTCGGAATTGGGTGGTAAAATTGATGCCGATTACCAAAAGCGTGTATCTAAAAACCATGCTGGAAGATTTGGTTCCGTAGCCATTGGTATTTATAACGGCGGTGGTTATCACGCCCTAGAGAAGAATCAGAATAAAACCTTTCAGTGGAGGCTCTCCCTTCGTCCGTTACCCGAATATATACCTGGGCTCCAGTTTTCATATACTGGTGCTGAGGGGCGCGGCAATACCGCTGACGAGCCTTACTGGAACTTACATGCAGGCATGTGCTCTTACGAAAGTGAGTACTTTGTAGTCACAGGTCAAGCCTTTACGGCAAAGGGCAACTTTGAGGGCGAAGTTGTTGATGCGCTTAATAGTAAGGCTCTTAACAACTCTGGCTATAGCCTATTTACCGAGGTGAAGTTCCTAAAAAAGAAGTTTAGCTTTTTTGGTAGATACGACGAGCATACCATTGAGGCTGTTGCTGGAAACATTGAAGCTAAGCGCTTTATTGCTGGATTAGCTTACCATATTGTTGGAAAATCAAAGGTGGTAGTTGATTATGATTACTGGGAATCGACCAGTGCGGCCGATAAAAATGTTGGTGTTTACGAAATTGCTGTAGAGCTGGCATTTTAGTTTGTACGGCTTATAATATCAAGAAGGGCCACAGATTTCTGTAGCCCTTTTTTGATATATACTTTTGAGCAGCTAATCGTTATTATTAACAACTATAGATGTTGGCTAACTGCTCCAATGGTTTACTAATTGCCTGATAGGATGTTTGCTTAAAATACATAGGTAACACCAAATTTCCCACCAGAGAAAGCGCTACCTCCTCCAAACTCTAAGTTAAGAGCAAGGTTTTTGTCGATAAAGTAACGTCCACCAATTTGTCCGTTAATGCCAAGGCCAGAGGTATGGTCGCCAGGATAATCTGAGGGGGAAGACCAAATGTAGAAACCAAGGCTTAACCCAGCGTAGAAATCAAAATTGGGAGGAATGTTTAGAATACGGTTAAAGTGGTAGTTTCCGTTACCCGATATTCCAATAATAGTGTGCGAATATCTATCGGCCTCTCTATAGGTGGCAAGCGAAAGTTCTCCACCAATGGTAATATCGTTGTTAAAGCCAAAGTCTAACCCAACGTAAACGGGGAAACCCCATCCCGATAGGCCAACACCTGCGTTAACCTGTTTGTTACCCTTACCTAATGATGCTTGACCAAAAGTGTAGCCGCTTACCAAAACAAATGCCGCTACGGCTAATACGTACTTAAGTGTTTTCATATTCGCAGTTTATTTTTCAGGTTGACTGATTGTGTTTGCAAAGATATATCAACTTTCTAACACACAACCTCCCTATTTGTTAAGCTGTGCAAAGTTTAATATGTTTTTAACCTATGCAAATAGAACGAAAAAAGTCTCCTCCCATTGTTTCTTAAAATGGTAAGAGCCATAAAAAAAGGATGATTCCCAGCGGAGCCATCCTTTTTATCTACATCAGGAATACTCTAGAATAGTCCAGATATATTGCCATCATTGTCAATATCTATCTTCTCCGAGGCGGGTTCTTCTGGTAAACCGGGCATACGCATAATTTGACCTGTGATAGGTACAATAAACCCAGCACCTGCTGCAATCTCAATTTCGCGTACTGTAACCACAAAATCCTTAGGACGACCAAGTAGGTCTGGGTTATCCGATAGCGATTTTTGGGTTTTTGCCATACAAATTGGCAGCTTATCGAGTCCGAGGTTGTAAACCTTTTTAAGCGCAGTTTTTGCCGCTGCGGTGTAATCCACAGCATTTGCGCCATAAATCTTTTTGGCAATGGTTTCAATCTTTGTTTCAGGAGTATCCTCCCAATTGTACAGCGGTTTGTGGCAGCAACCGCACTGTTCTGTGGTTTTTGCTACAATCTCAGCGAGTTCAATAGCACCTCCGCCACCTTTTGCCCAAACCTCAATAATGGAAACGGGAACGCCCATGTCGTTACCAACTTTCTTTATAAACTCAACCTCTTCATCGGTATCGGTGGTGAAACGGTTTACTGCAACAACGGGGCATATGTTAAACAGCTTCATGTTCTCGATATGCTTCTGAAGGTTCTCAATACCCTTTCTAAGTGCATCCATGTTAGGCTGTGTAACCTCTTTTACGTTCATTCCGCCGTGATATTTAAGTGCACGAACAGTGGCTACAAGAACTACCGCATTTGGACTTAATCCTGAGTATCCACACTTAATATCTAGGAACTTTTCTGCACCAAGGTCAAACCCAAACCCAGCTTCGGTAACTACGTAATCGCTAAAGGTTAAGCCCATTTTGGTGGCAACAACGGAGTTGGTTCCTTGTGCAATATTGGCAAATGGACCTCCGTGAATAATAGCTGGTGTGCCCTCAATGGTTTGAACTAGGTTTGGCAGCATAGCATCCTTTAACAGGGCTGCCATAGCGCCTTCTGCCTTTAGGTCGCGAGCGTAAATGGGCTTTTTATCGAAGGTGTAGCCAATAAAAATATTACCAAGCCTACGCTTTAAATCCTCCATATTCTCTGCAAGGCAAAGAATTGCCATAACCTCTGATGCGGCTGTGATATCGAAACCCGTTTCGCGAGGAATGCCAGAGCCTGTGCCACCCAATCCAACAATAATGGTGCGCAGCGAGCGGTCGTTCATATCCATTACCCGTTTCCAGCTTATGGTGCGAGGGTCTAGGTTAAGTGAGTGCTTCTTGCTTTGTATGTTATTGTCGATAAGGGCTGCTAGCAGATTATGAGCCTTCTCAACAGCGGCAAAGTCGCCGGTAAAGTGAAGGTTGATATCCTCCATGGGTAGTACCTGAGAGAACCCACCGCCCGTTGCACCTCCTTTTACGCCAAAAACTGGGCCCAGCGATGGTTCACGGAGTACCACTGTAGTTTTTTTACCAATGCGGTTAAGAGCCTGGGAAAGACCAATGGATACGGTAGTTTTACCCTCACCTGCGGGTGTTGGCGATATTGCCGAAACCAGTATAAGCTTACTCTTTTGGTACTTAGCCTTATTTATAAGCTTAAGCGGGAGCTTTGCTTTGTATTTTCCGTAAGGGATTAGCTCATCTTGCGGAACGCCAAGCTTATCGGCTATTTCCGTAATAGGTTTCATCTTAACCTCTTGGGCAATGTCAATGTCTGATTTCATGATTGCGCGGTTTTGATAGGTTTTTATTACTTGTTTCCCAAGTTAACAAAAAAGAAGGGAAAAGGATTAATAACGGGTGGAGATAATTTGGTTGTGGTGATAGTGGTAGCTATTCTCTCAGATATTCTAAAGTGTTGGATAGTGCTCTTAATACGGGATTGTAGTGTTATTTGTGTTTTGTATTTAGTGTTTGGTGTATAGTCTTGCCTAAGGTCGAGACAAGTTGTTTTGTTAGGTCTTCTTGAATCTAGAATCCTACACAAAATACCGCTCCTAACTGCTATACCGGGGAGTGGAGTTTGGGTTCCAGAGTTATTTGTCTAAAATCTATAATCTAATGTCTAAAATCTGTCTTTCTCTCCTTCCGACAGGTAAACCGGTATATTCTGTACTCCTTGACTTTGTAGGTAGATTTGGGCTTGGGCATAGTTACGGGCAAAACCTATTAGAAAGCCACCACCACCAGAGCCGCATAGCTTAAGGTTAAACAAATTGGTGGCATTTCCGTAGTCCCAGAGCTGACGCTGGGTGTCGGGAATAAGCGATTCTAGAATCTGGCGCTGAAATATGGATAAATCGGCTAATCGATCCCAAAAAGAGGGCGTTATTTCTGTTGTAATGCTATCAATGCAGCTGTTAGTTAGGCTTATTAGCTTTTTTGCATCGGAGGTAAGTACACCATTGGGTTGGAATTTCTCTAGGAATAGGGTAACCAGCGGCTCTGTTTTGCCAGGCTTACCCGAATCAACAAGGAATATTCCACTTGAACTTTCGTTGTGCGCTCTGGGTATGCTAATGGGCTGTATCCTATCTATAGACTCAATTAAAAGTGGAGACTTTAGGTAACAGCTTAAGGGATCGATACCCGAACTCTTGCCATGAAAAAAACTTTCTATATCCTTAAAAATGGAACGAAGCAAAGGTATTTGCTCCGGCTCTATTTTCCCTTTTTTTAACGATTTGTCCAATGCGTACTGGCTATATAGCGCAGCACAGAGTGCCCCTGAACTGCCTAATCCGTAGCTCTGTGGAATAGTTGATTCAAAGTACAGCCCTTTTTGTATGTCGTCGGCAAACGCAGGTATATCCAAGTAGCTGCCCAGTTCATCGTTCCGTTGCATGTATGCGTAAAGCTCTGCTAGCTGATTATTGCTTTTTCTGGCAAAATCAATATCGGTGTACTTATTATCGTTAATAAAGCTAAGTTCGCCCTGGAAGTGGGTGTATGGAATGCTAAGTGCTTTTGAACCAATTAGGATGGAGTACTCTCCGAATAGGAGTATTTTTGAGTAGTACCTATTTCGTTGCTTCATGCGTTTGTGTAGTAAGATGATAGTAAAATGGGTTGATATTTTACCATTCTTAGCAAAACAGGAATGGCCATAAATGGTTCAGTACCGTATCAATAAAACCTGCTTAAATATATTATGCAGCATCTTTACCATTGCTTTTTGATTAATACCTAACAAGTATTATTATACTTTTGTTTACTTTGTTTCACTAGCATCCGAAAGTGCGAAATTTACAAATGCCCTCAGAATCCCCTATTT